>MDSW01027958.1_pt1 | contig 15562 bp, 9 predicted proteins | sample 811171 | NCBI WGS metagenome assembly MDSW01 (sample SAMN05326641, study PRJNA326480) | marine metagenome | isolation source: seawater | place: Atlantic Ocean: North West | collected 2012
ATGGTCGTTTTGGCTTCAAGGTACCGCGCAAAATCCGATTCAATATCATAACTCTTCATTGGGCCGTTCATCCGTCAATCCTCAAGTCTGGGTCAAGTATAACCCGATGAAGCTTATCCACGGTTACCTGCGGAAGTGTCCCGTCGCCCCAAGGGTGCACCTCCTGCGCCATTACAACTTCATCTTTTACGTACCAAGTATGCAGCAACAATCCTTCCGGCTTAGACTCAAGCCATTGAACGACCGTAAGATCACCCAGCCCTAAAGCCGCAATGAGTTCCTGGGGCGGTGAAGTGGTATCCTGACGCCATTTTTTGACCAAGGCGTCGGCTCCGGGCAGATCTGATATGGAGCGAATTTTCACCTTCGTGAACAAATCGGCCAATGCCCGAATGGTTGCCGATTCAAGCTGGCTTGGACTTGGTCCAACAGTCAAAAGATTCACGATCCGGCCCGAAAGCTTCCTCATTTGTTTACGGAGCGCTGCGTCAATCTGCGACGAAACCCGGGCCAAGCTTTTCTGATCTCGTTTGTTTAAGTCGAGAGTTGGTGCCGCATGCGTCGTGGCCGCTTGTCTTGAGCCTTTGTTCTCTGAGGCCCCCCCTGACCAAACCATTAAAAGGCCACCAATCGAGACGGCCAAGAAGCCCGCTTTGAAAAACCCGTTATCCAACATCATCTCAATCCCCTTATTCTTCGCCAAAAAGTGTGACGTACATCACACTTGTTGAAGAAAAGACACACATCCGTACTTCCGCGTCAAATTACGTTCCAGATTTGTTTCGGTGAACCCTGAAGATGCGGTAGTCTATAGGGGGAGTTCTTACACTAATTTGTAATTGAGGTCAGCAAGTCAGATGCGATTTGAGGTTCATGCTGTTTATCCTGGAGTATCGCTGGCCGTAGTTGGCGAACAGTCGGTTCTGTTTGGCGTTCCAGCCGATGCTTTTAAGGCAGTTAAGCAGCACTGCATGGATCACAACCTGCCTTTCCCGCGTACCTTGGTCGCACCTCAAAGCATGCTTATCAACGCAACTCCTCAGTTCAATCCCGAGTTCTTTCTCTACGACTTTCTTTTTGTTTACGGAGCAGCATTCACACCAGGGTTGGCCGATGAACGCCTGATTCTGGTTTTAGACGAAGACCAAGTGTCCGATGTCATGCTTGCGCTTCAAACCACCCTAACCGGTCCGCCCCAAGAAGACATGCTGGGCTATGAAGACGCGGATGGTAAAAAAATAATGTCCGCTTCAACCGTCGACTTCCTCGTTGGCATCAGCGATCACATGGCAATCAAGCAAGGCGACCAACCCCGTGAACTGGACTCCATGGTTACCGCGCTCAGCTTTGACAGCCAAGCACAAGTCGATGTGCTAGACGGAGACCTACAAATAGAGCGGGATGGACCATCGGCGTTTATTCTCAAATCAGGATCCGAAACCCAGCGTGTATCACTGGAAGTTCCTCGCCGTGTCGTCCCATTCTCAAAACTGCCTCCACCGAGTGCCACCCAAACGCCAATAACATTGGGCGTTAAGCCCCTCGGTTCTCGCAGCGGGTTCGACCTATCCGGTCCGTGTACCGGATTCCTAATTTGGGTCAACGGACGAATCTGTATCTACGATGGGCCAGTCGCCACGCGCTATCTATTGGAGCGACAAGGTATTTCGGTGGAAGACATCGACATGGTTGTCTTGAGTCATTGCCACGAAGACCACATGGGCGCATTTGTTGAATTGATATTATCGGGGCACAAACCCAGATTTTTCACAACCGAACCCATCTACCAATCGACACTCGTCAAACTATCCACTTACTTCAAACAACCAAAATCCGAAATTGCAAAATACTTGGATTACAATCGGGTAAATGAAGGTGAGGCGTTCGAGGCCTTGGGAGCAGAGTTTCAACTCTTTTACACCATTCACGCCATCCCTACCGTAGGACTCACCGTCAGCTTAACGGATGCACTGGGAGAACGGCACGGCGTAACCATTTCGGGCGACACCCTGCACCACGACGGGCTCGACAAACTTAAAGCAGACGGTATCCTACAGGATGAGCACTACAAACGTATGCGGAACCTGGTACCGGAAACCCGAAACAGCAACCACACCTATTTTTGTGACGTCGGTGAATCCATTATCCACGGCCACCCAAAAGACTTTGTAAATAACGACAACCGAGTCATCTATTACCATTGCCCCGAAAACGAATACACCCGCTCCTTTGGCCGCGAACTGGCTCAACCAGGGCGAACCATTACGGTTGTTGAACCACGCAAAATGCATCCGGTGACACCCTTAAGAATTCTAAATGCAATGCAGCACCTGGGCCTTGATGAGTCCAAGACCATGACCAGCATTCTTTTTGGCGGGAAGACACGACACGTGGGCGACGGTGATCTCCTGCTTCATGGAGAGGCTACCTCAAAGGAGACGCTAACTGTCATTGTCAGCGGCACCGCCTCAGTGAGCTTTAAGTCAGCCGACGGCAAGCTGGAAGAAACATTTCTCGGACCTGGGGAATTCTTTGGCGCGAGAGACCAGCTCAGCCGCCTTGATCCGGTGAATGTCACCATTAAAGCCACCACGCCCATGGAACTCTTCGACATCAGCGGTAGCATTTTCAAAGAATGTGTCGATCGACACAATCTGGCCGAGATTCTGGACCAAATCTCTCGAACGCGCCCACTCATCGACCGTATCGACCTATTCGATGATATCGAACAGCCAGTCCTCAATACCTTGGCTCGGCAAAGCGAAGAGGAGACCTTTGAAACTGGAAGCTCCCTCGTGGATGAAAACCAGGACAAAGCCTGCTTCTATCTTTTGCTTGAGGGCACCGTTGAGGTTCGGCTGAATGGGTCCGGCTCCACCGAAGTAGGCGCCGAAAGTGAGCAAAATTACGTGGCGTCGGCCCACCTGATGTGCCCGGAAGCCCCGAAGGGTATGTCTGTGGTCGCCCAGACCCCCGTCAAAGCGCTGGTAATTACCGGCACCGCACTGCAAGATTTATGTCGTGATAACATGCGTGTGCGGTATGCCATGGATAAACTGCACGCCTCCCGGCTGAAGCAGGCTAATTAATTTATTCGACTTTTTGTAAGATAATCTCGCCAAAGACTTTCCACGCCTGAATAATTCTGCTCTTGTGGATGCATTGCGTCATCCTTTTTTATCCGGGCGCACATGAGGCTCAATATGTTTCAAAATACCGACGATGTTCGTATCGACCAATTACGACCCCTGATTCCACCTGCCATCCTCATGGAAGAACTCCCGCTCTCCAAAGAGATGACCGGGACCGTGGCATCCTCTCGCAAAGCTGTCGCAGAGTGCCTAAACGGAGAATCAGACAAGCTGGTCGTGGTGGTGGGCCCCTGCTCGATTCATGATACCAAGGCTGCTTTGGAATACGGCGACCTGCTTCGCCAGGCCATTGAAACCCACCAGGATGAACTGGTTATCTTGATGCGTGTATATTTCGAAAAACCGCGCACCACGGTTGGCTGGAAAGGAATGATCAATGACCCTGGTCTTGATAATTCCTTCAATATCAATTTGGGATTAAGAACGGCTCGAAAACTTTTGTCCGACTTGACCGCCAAAGGCATTCCCACTGGCACAGAATTTCTCGACACCATCACACCGCAATTCATCGCAGACCTTGTGAGCTGGGGAGCCATCGGAGCCCGGACGACTGAAAGCCAGATCCATCGAGAGCTGGCTTCGGGACTCTCCATGCCCGTTGGCTTTAAAAATGGCACAGACGGCAACACAGATATTGCTGTAGCCGCGATTGGCGCCGCGAACCATCCTCATAACTTTCTATCGGTGACGAAACAAAGCCTAGCCGCCATTGTTTCCACCAAGGGCAACCCAAACTGTCACGTGATTTTGCGCGGCTCAAGCCAGGGGCCAAACTACGATTCCGAATCCGTAGGTGCAGCCGTGACCAAACTCAATAAGGCGCAAGTTACCCATCGCCTCATGATAGACTGCAGTCATGGTAACTCGAAAAAGGACCACTCGCGGCAACCCATAGTTGCACAGGATGTTGCCGACCAAGTAGCCGGTGGCAGCACCGATATCTTTGGATTGATGATTGAAAGTCACATCAACGAAGGCCGGCAGAACCTTGGAGACGCCTCGGACCTAAGCTATGGGCAAAGCATCACCGACGCCTGTCTTGGCTGGGAACAAACCGCGACCGTCCTGGAGTCTCTGGCAGCGGCCGTCAAAAAGCGCAGGAACGGCTGATCATTTGGCAACCGGCAACGGTACCGGCAAATTCTCTCTGTAATGCTTCGAATCCTTCAAAGCTCGCGTAGCCGCGAATACATCCGCAGGATCATCAAAATCTGTATCAGGCGCTGCCTTTTCTAGGGCCGCTCTGAGTTCAGACGAGTCCGTCCGCATAAAGGGATTGGTCGCCAGTTCGGCACCAATGGTTGAGGGAACGGTAGCTCCACCTTTGGAACGAACCGCCCACACTTGCTTAATCCGCTCTTCTAGCAACAAATTACCTGGTTCCACGGACCACGCGAAAGTTAAGTTGTCTTGTGTATATTCGTGTGCACAGCAAACCCGAGTCTCCGGTGACAACTTTCCAAATCGCTCTAATGTCTCGTACATCTTCTTCGGCGGACCGTCGAAAAGGTAGCCGCACCCCCCGGCGAAAAGCGCATCTCCACAAAACAAGACGTCATCGAAAAGAAACGCGATATGCCCATCGATGTGGCCCTCGCTCAAGATAACCTTTCCTTCCACTTCACCGAGGGCAAGGGTATCGCCGTCTCCGACCCGTTCCGTAATACCGGGCACATCGTTCGCACGTGCTCCGCAACCCACAACCCGCAGACCATTCAGCATGCCTCGTTTCTCAAGGTCACGATTGATACCGATATGGTCAGGGTGCGTATGCGTATTGAAAATCCCGCGAATGGTTAATCCATTTTTCTCACAGTAGGCCAAAGTATTCTCGGCATCGGGGCCATCCACGGTCACCACGTCACCAGCGTCGTTGTACTGAATCAGCCAAACAAAATTATCCTGCCATGCAGGGACCTGATGAATGGTCAGATTACCGCTGGCACTCTTAAATGGCTTAATGGACTGAGTTACACAGTGTTGCATTATGATTTCCCATCCCAAGCATCACCCGCTTTACCGGCCTCAACCTTATTGATAGCGGTCACCAGTTCCTCAGGTAATTCGGCTTTTCGACCTTCACGGTAGTTAAAATAAACAATGGTACCTGTTCCTTCAGCGGCGACGGCATCATGCTCATGACTGTAAACCCGGTAGTGCATCGTGAAGCGGTCCTTGCCCAATTCCCGAACACAGGCGCCCACGGTTACCTGATCAGGATAGGTCAGCGGAATCCTGAATCGGCACTGAGTCGCCGCCAGGATAGGACCCTCACCCTCCGATTCCATCCGCTCCAACATGCCTACTTCCCGAAAATAATGAATCCGTGCATCCTCAAAATATCTGAAATAAACCGTATTATTCACGTGCTCAAAGGCGTCCATTTGGCCCCATGCAATTGAAAATGTGAGTTCCACGGGCAAACCGGTAAGGGACATCTGTTCTCTCCTTCAACACGCCGGGCCAGTACAAGCCGAGCAGGCATCTAACACAACAAAGGTTACTGTCGTTGTGAGCCAATTAATGATAATTTTCAATGAATAGAAGGTGAATTCAAGTCGTCTTTCGCCGATAGCGCACGGGTCAGCCTCCTAAAGGAACTAAACATATGCGGAACGCTGCACATACGATTCATTGGTCGTCCCAAAAGCGATGGTTAGCGCTGATTGCGTTTTCAGTCCTAGAGCTGGTCGCTTTACCCGCGCTCTCAAGCCCAGAGTCCACTCAAGAAAAGGCAGTGGGAGAAACGCCAGCTCAAGAGGCACCCCAAGCTGTCGAGCCCCAGAGCCCTTTGAAGACCGCCATCGACGAAGCAGCTCTGCTGCCGCTGGTCCTTGATTTTGCTCGCAACGATGAGCCTAAGACTCAAATTGAAGCTTTGCGTCAGGCCCAATTATTGAAGCACCCTTTTCTACTGCCTCATATCCGCTATCTCGCACGTGTGGGCCAAACCAACGTACGTATCGTCGCGTGCGAAACGCTAGCGGTTTACAAAAATGTTCACGGCCTTGTGGAATTGCAGCTCGCTGCCAATGATGCCGAGGAGCCCTTGGCCCTCAGGGCCATCGCTCTTCTTGCCGAATTTCCCCTGCCCATGATCCGGCAGGAGCTCATTGAAATCGCACGCAAACCGTCCTCGACCCAGCCACGAAAAAAGGCCGCAATACGAAGTCTCCAAGCCATGGCCACACCGCAAGCACAAGAGGCCTTGGCCTCATTGGCAAAGGAGCTTCCCGAAGCCCTGGCGCACCTTGCACTGCAAAAAGCTGGCAACGACGAAGGCTCGGAGCCCACAAAACTCCTTCTGCTACGTCGACTTTTCACCACGGATCACATTCCTGGACGGATAGCGGCAATTGAACAAATCACGCAAAATTTTTCCAGCGGTCAGGCGTTGCAACTCCTACGAACCTGCCTTGAAGACCCAGACCCTACTATCCGGCACGAGGCACTTAACGCCGCCGGAGGACTGCAAACGGCGGACTTAGAAACGTTACTCAAGGAAGTATTGGGAGCCACCGATCCTCGGATTCAAAGAACCTGGCTGAAACTCATTCCAAAGCTATCTGCAGATCAGGCCAGACCGTTGCTGCTTCGGGCAATCCAAACCCAATACAATGCCTCCATGAGGCGGGCCGCACTGAAGCAGCTGAGCCTCCCGATTCACCTTGAGGATACTAAGACAACCACTGCCCTCGTTGAATTGTTTCAAAACTCAACGACCGATCCGGCTCAATTCGCCCTAGCAACAGCTTTAAGCTTACGAACCTCCCAGGAGGCTTTAAACGCGTTAACGCACAGTCTAGGACGCGCCGACGTTAAAGAAGCCGTCCGCATGTTGGCCTTCGAGACACTCATCAAACAGCAGCCTCCCACCCTTGTGGAAACGTTAACCGTCTTGGCTCGTGATGAACCGAGCCTAGACATCCGAAAGAAAGCGGCCGCCGAATTGGTTCTGAACCACTGCGATGAACTGGGTGAACAATGCTCTGACTTTGATTACCATTACGCGACAGATGCCGCTGCGGGACTCTACTATACCGTGTCCGGTGCCATGGGCGCGGCCAGCCTAGGCCTTCTTTCAAAGGTAGCTGGCGGCAACCAACCCGCCATTGCTGCGCTTTCGGGAGCCGTCCTCGGAAGCGGCACCGCATACATGCTGGCTCCGCCGGAAGGCATTACAGCTCCCGAAGCCTTTCATTTTACCAGCCTTGGACTCTGGGGAAGCGCCTTGGGTTACGGTATTGGAGCCGTTGCCGTAGACGGGCTTGAAAACCCTAACTTCACCTGGACCTTTCTAGGTGGTCAGCTGCTCGGTACAGCCATGGGGGCGTACACGTTCCGCGAAACCTCGCACACAACCTCGGACTTAGCATTGATGCACTGGACGGGCGTAGAGGTCACGACCGCCACCCTGGGGGCGCTCGTTCTTTGGGGTGATGACAATCCCTCCGATTATCAAAAGCAAATGGGACCTGCACTGGCAACTCTAACAGGACTCGGATTGGGCGTTATGCCCATGTGGTTTCTAGCGAGCGATTTAGAATTTTCCGAAACCGACCCTGCCCTGATTACCTTGGGCACACTCGGATCTGGCGTCCTTGGAGGCTTGGCAGCACACGGCACCAGCGACAAAGATGGCGCATCCGTCGGTGGTTTTCTTTTAGGCCAAGGCATCGGCTACGCTGCCTCAGTTGTCGCGAGTCAGTACACGGATCTCACAAAGGGTCAGCTAAGCTGGATCACCATGGGTACGTCATTGGGTGCAACCGCCGGAGCAGGCATTGGTGTCCTGGCCCAAAGCGACAATTCTCAGACCCAAGCCCTGAGCGCATTTATTGGCGGACTGACACTTACGGCGGCCACGGCCCTAAGTGCGGACTCATTCGACCTAACTTGGTCAGATGCGGACCTTGCACTCTACAGTGGAATCACTGGAACAGTCCTTGGTGGTTCAATTGCACTGATGAGCAGTGAAGACTTCCAAGGGCCCGCTCTCATCGGCGCCTCTACGGGGCTATTGGCCGGACTTATCTACGACCATCTCAAGCCGATGTCCCTGAGAGATTCAAGCCTGGGTGCCTCCGGTACACTGGCCGGCCTCATACTGGGCGCGGGTACCGCCTTTCTTCTGCCCAATGAACCCAGCGAAGAATTGGCAGGGGCCCTCATCGGCACAGGAGCACTCTTAGGATATTCCTCCATGCTTTGGGCCGCACCTAAGCTTCAGTTTAGCAATGGAGACTACCTCGGAATTTTTGGTTCCATGGCTATCGGCGGTTTTGTTGGCGGGTCCCTACCTGGCCTTATCTACGGTTCAGAGGAACAAGACGCTCAAACTCTGGGCGGCGCAATGCTGGGCACCGCGCTCGGATATGGCACCGGACTAGCCATTAGCCAATTCACCGACATGAGCACTGCGGACGTTACAGAAACCATTCTTATGACCAGTCTTGGTGGCTTGCTTGGTCAAGGGCTGACTGCCTTCACTGCAGACGGAAACGAGAGCACACGTGCGAACCGCGCTCTCACCCTCTCTGGCACCGCACTTGGTCTGGCCTCCGGATATTATTTCGCGGAGAAAACCAATTATGAGAGCGAGGACTACTGGCTAATCTCCTACCTTTCCGCCTACGGCGGATTCAATGGTGCGTGGTTCCCTGGGCTTTGGCTTAAGGCTACCGAGGATGAAGACTTCTCTAACCAGGCCACGGGCGGCGCGATGGTTGGAACGGTACTTGGTGCCACATCCGGAATCATATTGTCGCAGTATGAGAACTTCACGTTTGGCGATGTCAACGAAATGGCGTTGGGCTCAATTGCCTCAAGTATTTTTGGGGCCGGCGTTGGACTTATGGTTCCAATTGATGGCGAGGACGACATGCGACCTTGGGTTGCTGGCATGCAAGTAGCCGGTGTTCTGGGCACGGCTGCTGTTGGGCTTATGGCTCCCCATACCGATTTCAGTGCGGGTGATACAACTCTTGGATTCTTAGCGACCGCCTATGGTGCCTGGCAAGGCGCCGGGGCGAGCTTGCTACTCGATGGAACCGAGCGCCAAGTAGCTGGAGCCGTCCTTGCAACGACTGCACTTGGAGCCGCCGGAGGCGCGCTTATCTCGCAACATGTCGAGGCAACCACCGCAGAGCTCTTCGCAGCCTTTTCCGGCAGTGTATGGGGCGCATGGATTGGCGGCATGGGCAGCATCGCACTGAAGCAAGACTTTGACGTGGAGCTGAGTAATAAGGAACTGCTGGGAAGCTTTTTTGTGGCATCTGATCTTGGTTTGATTGCCACTGCTCTCGCCATGAGCCCGGTCATGAAAATGAAGCCGGAACAAGTTGGCTGGATCAATCTTTATGGTCTATCTGGTATGGCACTGGGTTCAGCACTGGGAGCGATTTTTCCTAATGTCCCATTTTGGACAAGTAACGTCAGCGGAAGTGCCGTGGGCCTGATTACCGGTGCAGTGGTCACCAGCCTCATTGAGATGCCATCGTTGCAATCCGAAGTAACTCCGGTTGAAACAGAAATGGAAGAAGCATCCGGCTCAGAAAGCAAGGGCTTTTATTATCCAGGCCAAATATCAGCCATACTGCCGCAATTTCAGATAACTCCCATCACGGGACCGGATGGCAGAATCGTTGCCCAAGGCAACCGATTCTTACTGGGACTGATGGGCCTTTGGGACTAAGCTACATCTGCTCCACGCCAACTGAGATACCCTTAGCAACATCAACATAAAATGTAGCAACAGCAATCAGCCGAATCACAGCTTTCCCTCGAGGTAAGCCCTGGAACTCTTCAGTATTTACTTTCAATTTACCTCGGATGCGAATTGAGAACTCTTTTAAGTCATCGGCCAGCTGGGTATTCAGGTAGGTCTCGCCGCCCTTAACAAACTGAAAGGTATGGTCCTTCACTGCTCCAGCTTCGGATTCGTCAATATAGCCGATGGTACGCCACGCCTTGCGGTCGTAAGGACTTGAGTCCTTTTCTGGGGCAACCTGGAGTTCCAGGTACGGCAGAGGCACATTGATGTTGTTTTGTTCAACCCGAAGCGTTAGCCGATTCAAGTCGATACGGCTGATAACACTGGAAGCCGTGTTGATAGCATCGTACGTTGTGTTGCCCTCTTCCGGTGGCGGTGTCAGGTCAACCGCAACTGGGCTGGTTGTCAAATCCAGATAATAGGAAATATCCGGCAGGCTCTCGGGCCAAACCTCTGGAATCGTTGTACTGGTTGCTGCCAGCACACCTGTCGCCTGAAGCGCCTCAGTGGCTGAACCGGCAACAGTGCTTAAATCAATCTCCATGGTGAAGTCGTCAATCTTGACTTGAATGGGTAAACCACCCCCGCAAGAAATAGTGGAGACCGAGAAAGCAACAACTGCGAAACTCGCAAAATATCTTTTTAGATTCATCCGCATCGTTTTCTCCTATCGCTCAATAACTGGGTTGCCGTCTTTCAAAGTCTGCATAAACTTTTCAAACGATGTTGTTGCTTGACCATCGGAGAAAATCACGAAGTGGCCATCACTTGCTCCCCCTCCAGTCGGAAACTGCAACGCCCCAACTGTCTTGCCGCCAATATTCGAACTCTGGCCGTTACCGACCTCGGCCACACCGCTTACAGACTCGCTCACGTCACCCACTAAGGGAATACCACTTGAACGCATGAACGCCGCATGGGTGATGTCTGGAGTATAAGAATCCGAGAGCCCGGAAGTCATCATCACGTGGTATGCCGGATTACCATTATCGCCCAATAACAACGAAGGCGCATACGAGATGCTGTCAGATGGAGCATAGAGCGAGGCGAAAATTCCCAACACTGGGTGCAATCTTGCGATGCCCTGATCCCCGAAAAACTGTGCCGCAATTTGTGACACATCGATTGGTGCCTTCTTGTATAGAATCGAAAGAGCGAGTTCGGAACCGACGCCGCTTAAAATGGCTGCCTCGATATCAGACTCTGCTGCCAGGAAAGCCGGTGCGATAACCGTACCCTGAGAGTGACCAAAAAACGAAACCTTGTTCTCGTTGAAGGTTACGTTTTGCCCCGCAACATTCAGTGAATTCGCTCTTAACATTTTCACCAGGTAAAACAGGTCCGCCGAACCTTGGAGAATGTTGTCACGGCTGGCCCGCGGATTCGCCAAGTTAAAGAAACTCTGTCCACCATCGAATAGTGCTTCCTGAGCGGTCAAACCTGACCGTGGCCCATGGGAAATATTATCGATACCAATGACAGCATAACCAAGGTTTGTCAGTCGCTGCGCCGTGCCGTCGGTCATTTGTGAAACAAATGAACCCCCCGTACCGTGCGCGTAAATCACAACAGGCCAGCCACCGGGCGGAGCCGTTTGCCCCTTCGGTACTGTCAGTGAGTAACACATGGACTCAAAGCCTTGGACAATCGGACGGCCATCAGAGCCGTAGACAAAGTTGCCACCGTCAGACGATTGTCGATAAGGCCGTCCATCTTGGGATGGATCCGAACTGAAGCCAGCCTGATAAATAGGACTTTCATAAGTACCGTGAACTTCCCAAAAATCACCATTCGCGGGACTGCAGCCGCGCGTATTAAATGGTGGGTCTAGATTATCGTCGCACGGTGAAATGACCGGGGTATCACAAACCACCGCATCACCATTAAAGCCACCAGACTCTTGGTGAACCGCTTCACGAATGAGTTCTGCTTTCTCGTCAGGATCAGAGGTTGTAAATACCGTGGCTCCCGCAATGGTTGCTCGGTCGATTCCCTGCTCATCCAGATAGTTGAGGAGCGGATCCATATCAGGAGCTGAAGTCTTGCCTTCCATGATGGCTTGGAAGTCGACATCCTGAACCGGCGCCTCGCCGCGAATATCGCGAACCGCCGTCGTAATATAGGCAGCGTAAGTTGTACCATGCTCTAAAGGCTCACCATCGAGAGGGCCTATGGCCAAATAGTTATGACAGATATACGCGCTGGCCGTCCGCCCCATATCAAGCTGAACAGGAATCACCTCACCGTAGGTTGCGCTCTCGGTATCAACATTCACCAAGACCACACTTGGCTCCTGCCCTTCATCACAGAACGACGGTGCAGGATCGCAGGCTGAAGCTCTTGGCGTAAAGCCCTCACTTGCCACATCACCGCCGCCTTCTTCCTCAGCCAATACTCCACTGAGGTCAATCATGCCGCTGCCAATAGGCTCAAGGCAGCTGGGATAAACGCTGCGTCCTGAGAGACAAACAGAACTCTCCATAATGTAATCACTCATCCGGAAAAAGACCGGCGTGTTCGGTGCAAAGCCCCCTGCCTCTTGCTCAACCACAGAAAAGTAGTCTTCACGGATACTCATTCCCAAAACTTCACCCGGCTCAAAGTGTCCCTTGAGCGAAATCTCATCTCCATTCATCCGCATGTTGTTGGGAAACGGAAGACGGTAAAACTCAAAGTCGTCCCCGAGGTCTGGATTATCGATGAAGATTGATTCTGGCGGCGTCTCAAAATAGACCCGAAAATCGCCAGTTTCCGCATAGCTGCGCTCACAATTGGCAGTGTTAAACGACGGCAGCTTCTGGCAAGTCTTATCGACACCACAGATATACGGCCGTCGACAACTCAACGGCGTCAAGCATTCTTCGCCCAGGTCTGCTACCCCATCAAAAAATCCGGTAAGTTGGCTTACGTCACAGCCCCCTTCAGACCCACTTAGGTTGGTACAGGTTCCACAAACTCCATTGCAGACCAAACCTTCCGAGCAATCGATTGAAAGCCCACAAGTTTCTCCCGCACCCTTGGCTTGTGTTTCGGTACAAACACCTTGTCGGCCGCATAACATACCTTCGCAATCGGCATCACTGTCACATGCGCTTCCTTGCACCATCGATTCCAGTGCAGGCAGTTGGGTACAGACTTTAGCGTCAGCTTCTCCTTCACAGGTAAAGCCCGCCACACACTGCGACGTACCAAGGCAAGCTCCCCCCTCGGTGATAACGCCAATACCAAGATCTCTCGCAGCCTCGGTGCAACCTTGGGCGGCCACCACAACGAGTGAAATCATGATTCCTATCGAGAACAATCGTTTAAACATTATCTTCTCCTCCTCACGCAGGATCTGCTTGAGTGGGTTCAGCTTCGCTCGGCTCGCTCTGGGCCGGTTCTTCGCTATCAGTAGTCGTCTCAGGGCTAGGCTCCATAGCCTCCGAAGGGTTCGTTACCCCGGTATCAACAGGAGCCTGGTCGGCCACCTCTGCCTCCGGAGCCATGTCCTCTTGGTCCGCAACGGCTTCCTCTTCTTCTTCGCCTTCATCGTCCGTGAATTCCCAGCCAAGCTCGATGTCAATAAACATCGTGTGTACGTTCTCAAAGAGCGTGTCGTTGACCAACTCGGAAGGTGTGCCGTCCGAATAAGCCAATTGGTCTGTTGCAAGGTGATATTCACCATTGCCCCCGGGGCCCGGAGGCTGCCGAGTGACACGGAAGTTCCGTGCGTATGTGGCGTTAACGAATAAGAATGGAAGAACTTCAAGTCTCAAACCGCTCAAAATAACCGCACCCGGCGCAGTCACAAAATCAGACTGAAATAATCCTGAAAGTGATTCCGCATTGGTACGCAGATAAGTCGCGAAAAACTGAACACCCAAAATAGGAAGCTGCCCCAACCACGGCACCTCAAGGTGCAAATAAAAGTTGGTATCGTCAGGTCCGGTGGAATCGCTCAGGCCAAAACCAAGCGCGATGCGTTTATTCCGACGTTCTTGCTTAAAGAGGCCCCAGGAGAACTCCAGGTTGTAACCATGACGGCGGCCAAATTGCTCAGGATTAAACCCGTTTTCCACGTCACCAAAAATAGCCTGATACTTGGTCGGCGTAACTTGGTGTTCATGAGACTTGCTCGCAAAACTGTATTTTGTAACCTCGTAAAGGCTGTCAAAATAGGAAGGCAAAAATCCATCCGTAAACGAGCGATATTCAGTCCGTATCCGGAAAGCATTCAACCAGCGGTCACCAGCGTTTAATCGGCCTAAGAAACCGAAGGAGACACCATCACCGCCACCCTCATTCAAGAACTTATGAAAAGTCGAGTAAACTTTGTAATCGACGTAACGACCAATCTTGGCAAACTTAAATTCAGCAGATGCACCAATCGCGTGGACGACTCCTGTCTCCACGACCGGGCGCCCCGTATCTTTATCGACATAGACATAGGTATTATCCAATGGATTTCCCTGAATGTCGTTGCCCGCGAAATGCCCATCACCCTGCACGCAACCTGTATCCAGCCCATCATTGATAGAAATACACTTGGGAGCCTTGAAGTCGGCAATGTATTCTGCACCCACCGAGAAGCTCTTAGCCATGCTGTTATCGGAAAAGAGAGAAAGTGGTTTCCAGAACACCAACGCGCCCAAGACTTGGTTGATCATGGTCACGTCGTTCATTTGCAACTGAAAACCGGCATAATCATTGTAAGCATCAAACAAAACGCCGGTCATAGAACGGTCGACATCGATATTCGCTTGATACTTATCCATCAACATACCGTGACCAATGGAAGCAGGTCGCATGGTATTGATGCTAAAAAACAGCCGTTCTTCTTTACGGCCAATTGTCAAAAAGCGAATGAGCTTACCGTAATCAGGAACCTCATCCCAATCCTGACGACGAATCTTCATACCGCCAAACTGGAGACGTTCAGCAAGGCTCGCGGATGTGGAGCCAAGGTTACCACCGTCCATCGCAAGGAGCCTCAATGGCAAGTGCATCGAAAGAGCAAACGACTTCGTATAAATGGCAAAACCAAGGTCGACTTTTGCATAAAGGTCAGTATCGATTAAATCTGGACCGAGACGGAGACCAAAGTGGTCAAAGCGACTCAAGTACTCACGCGTGCCGGGATGCACCAAGTGACCCTTGATAAACTTCGGCTCTACCAGAACTTTTGGCGCCTCAGACTCCGAAGCGGCCTCTTCGGCGGCTCCTTCTGACTTAGCTGCCTCAACGGCTTGCTTAGCCTCTTCACTGACCTCTTTTAGTTCCTGCTCCGCGGCTGCTTCTTGCTCTTCGACAGGAGCATCCTGCGCCCAACCATAAACTGGCTGAACCACCAAAAAACCAAAGAGCATGAAGCTCTTCCAACTACCCAAACCCTTGCGACGCATGCACCCTCCGAGTCCATCATCTAATGACCAATCGGTTTTATAACCGCTCTGATTGTAGACAAAGACTGAGGTCAGTCCCACCTTTTCTGTGTGTTTATCTTGGCTCAAACGTGAAAGTTGAATGGTCACGTACCTACATGAGCCTACAGAATTCTAAGTGGGATTCGAATAATCTCTACGGGGCTAAATACTCGAATAAATCCGGTATAGAAAATGATGGTTATTAGGGCTGAGGGCTATCAGCGAACGCGGTC
>MDSW01050688.1_pt1 | contig 15561 bp, 15 predicted proteins | sample 811171 | NCBI WGS metagenome assembly MDSW01 (sample SAMN05326641, study PRJNA326480) | marine metagenome | isolation source: seawater | place: Atlantic Ocean: North West | collected 2012
AAAGATGGGGTTACTGGATATCTAGGTACTGATTTGATGAGCCTAATTGTTCCCGATGGTTTCCGTCTACAGTATACTAGTCGTAGTAACGACACGGTCAATGTAGAAGGAGGACTTGTTAGCGGAACATTGGATAAAAGAGCGATTGGTGCAGAAGATGGTAGGTTACTCGATGCTGTGGTTCAGACTCATGGTACAAAGACAGGAGCAAAATTCCTTGATGATATGACTAGAATGACTATTGCAATTTGCACTTCAATGGGATTCACCACAGGAATTGATGATCAAGATTTGCCGCCAGAAGCTAGACAAGAAATTCGTGATATTAATCAAACTGCATCTGACGAAGTAGATGCTGAACTGGTTAAATTTGGTAAGGATGGTTCAAGATACGAAAAGGCTCCAGGGCGCACACCGCTGGAAACTCTTGAACAGAATATCTTGGGAATTCTGGACAAGTGTAAGAGTTCTACTTCGAATGTTGCTAAGGACTACCTTGGTGATGATAACGCCTCTGTACTAATGGCAACCTCTGGCGCTCGCGGAAACATGGATAACCTAGCAATGATGGCAGGTTCTATTGGACAGCCAAAGGTTAGAGGAAAACGTCTAGAACGTGGATATCAAGATCGTGTTCTTCCACACTTTGGACGTAAACAAAGGGGCGCTAAGGAGAAGGGCTTCGTTTCTTCATCCTTTAAGAGAGGGTTAGAGCCAACTGAGTTCTTTATGCTCTCAGTTTCTGGCAGAGAATCACTTGTCGATACTGCAGTCAGAACTGCTAAGTCAGGATATATGCAACGACGTCTGATTAACGCGATGGATGATCTCAAGGTTTGGGATGATAAGGCATCTTCCGTTAGAAATACTGCAAATCGAATTATTCAATTCCATTATGGAGAAGATAGTGTTGATCCTGCTCGTTCAAAGAAGGGAGATCCAGTCAATATCGAATCTGTATTGGATGACGCATTAGGGGGTAACTGAATATGACCGTCAAGAGTGCAACCAAGAAGAAACTACAAGATTTGGGTGTCCAGGAAAATTATGCACACGAACTAGCAGATGATCGCAAATGGGATGACGTAAAATTATTGACTCCTGTTGAAATTGCGAAGATTTGTGGTACTGATTCCAAGTCTGGAGAGCAAATTCACAATGTAATTCAATCTGCGGGTAAGGGCAAAAAGGTTGCAGCTGCTCAGACATTTTCAGTTAAGAGAAAGCGTCGTGGCCGACGTACTGAATCTGTTAGAAGTCTTCAACTCTATGATGAGGAGCAAAAAATGGTACAAATTGAGAGAGATTTCTTTGAAACTCGTGATGATCCACTTTTTGCGCAAATTAAGCAGGCTGCTGAAGAAAAGAAATTACATCTTTCTCCTCGAATGATTCATGATTTAGTCATTGGATTACATTCTAGAGGTAAGTCAAAACTTACTGCTAAGCAAGTTGGGGGAGTAATTGATTCGATGGCTTCTGCTCTTTCACGAACTAAGGTTGATCCGTTTGAAGCTGTAGGAATCATTACCGCACAATCGATTGGCGAACCTGGAACTCAGATGACGATGAGAACATTCCATTATGCGGGTGTAGCCACAGTAAACGTAACACAAGGTTTACCACGAATTATTGAGATAGTTGATGCGAGAAAGACGCCTGAGACTCCAACAATGAATATCTATCTCGATCCTACAGATGAAAAAGGTAAGCCGTTTAATACTGAGGAAAAGAAGGTGCAAAAACTCGCGGCATCTCTTGAAACAACATTGACTTCTGATATTGCTGCGATTGAAGTGAATGTTGCTCAGCGATTCTTGACTTTGTCTCTGAATAATAAGAACCTGAGGATGAAGGATATGACTGGAAGCGAAGTTCGAGATAAATTGTCACGAAGTCTTCGGTTGTTTGTCGGAGCAGATGACGATGTAAAACCAAAGGAATTGACGATAGTTCCTGGAATTAAGAAGGAAGAGGAAATGGCGGATTTGGCATCTAACCCTCCTACTTATACGGATCTTTTGGCCCTTGAAGACAAGGTAAAGAAAGTTAAACTGAAAGGCGTAAAGGACGTGATTCGTGCAAATATCCAAGGCCCTACTAAAGATACTGGTGAATATTACATTTCGACAATAGGTAGTAATCTTGCAAAGGTAAGTGAATTCCAAGGTGTCGATCGTTCTCGAACCTATACAAACAACATCATGGAGATTTACAAATATCTCGGAATTGAAGCAGCACGTCAATCAATTATCAATGAGATGTTGATGACTTTAGAAGGTGCAGGATTAGATGTTGATGTTCGACATCTATTGACTGTATCAGATGTAATGACCTCAGAAGGAGGAGTCAGAGCAATTGGACGTCATGGAGTTTCAGGTAATAAGCACAGTATTCTCGCTCGTGCAGCCTTCGAAGTCACTGTGAATCATTTGTTGAATGCGGGTGTTCGTGGTGAGGTAGATTATCTAACTGGTGTTGCAGAGAATATTATCGTAGGACAGCCTGTTGCCCTTGGTACTGGTAGTGTTGATTTGTACTATGTACCTAATGAGGAGTAAAAATAAGACCATGAGACGCCCTTGGCTGAGAATGGAGAGATGATAAAATGGATTTACCTAAACAATTGAAAAACGCAATCACGAGCGGTTCCCTACTGTTCGGACAGAACCAGACTATGGGGTCATGTGTCTCAGGCGAAGCTAGAATGGTGATACTCGCAGCAAATTGCCCTATTGAATTTATACAAAATTTGAAATCTCGTCATCCAGATGTTCCACTTCACCAAGTTGAGATGGTAAATCGAGAATTAGGAGCAGCTTGTGCAAAGCCCTTTCCTGTTAGTTCGATTTGCGTAATTGATGCAGGTGATTCGGATTTACTGACTCTTCGTCCGAATGTAGAGTGAAGACGATTTCTTACCAATCGGTTGAAGGCCTTCATTGAACTCTCGATGTTCGATGGATGAATTGATTGCCGGACTTTTGCGGCATCGAGGAGCAGTATTGGAACCCAATCCGTTGGCTATTGGGACTCCATCTATTCGCCCATTGGGTCGAATTTCTGAACCGCCTATTGGACTAAATAATGGTCCTGCAAGGATGCATTCTACAGTTTGGCATGCTCCCGATGGGTGGACAATTTTAGATCGGGTTGAACTTGACCGATGGATAGTTGACGCATTACCTGGGCAACATTGGATTCTTTCTGAGCGCCCATTAGCAGCAAATCTTCGCCTTCCAGAGAAACCAGGTGTCGAATTAGTAATTTGGGATCCTCAAATGCTTTCAAACTGGTTGGGAGAGGCAATACTATCAGGAGAAATAGTGGCTAAAATCTCAAATTCTGAATCAAACCAAGGAGTAGAATCTTCATCCGAAGTCGAGGAAATACGTCTAGAATCTGCTTGGTTTGAATCGATTAGAAATAATTTGTGTACCATGGCTCCTTCCGTTGATCTTGAAACATGGATTGAGAGAAATCCAATTGGAAATGTACGCCCTAATGCAGTACTTGTTGAGGCAAGAGTTTGGAGTGTGATGGGAATTTTAAGAGGTCCTGAATCTAATACTGAGCGAGCATGGTGGGGGATTTTAGAATCACCATTGTTTGATGCATTTGAGATAATAGAAGATCCTATTTTCCTTGGGCATCGCCCTGATTTGCGAATTTTACCTCCCACTGCATGGATGGAAGAAGCAATTGTTCTCGAAAATATTGCAAGAGTTACTGAATCTAGGAAAACATATTCTCCTGATTCAATGTCTTCTGTAAGGTTGCAAGGAATTTGGTCACTTGACCCCTCTTCTACTGAAATTGATGCTGTTCCAGTTTTGATTCCGGCATGGATAATGGAAGTTCCTGGATCTTCTACAAATATTTTGAATGCAGTAAATGGGAAGTTATATCCTTTCACATCTGGAAAATTCATGTGAGAACTTCTAGAAGTCTATCTTGTTCTGCAGCACGTCTGATTTCTAATGCAATTCGTCTACCTGTACTCATGGGTCTTCTCCACAATGAGTTTCCATATGGGTGTCCTACATTGACATGTACATTTGTACCTCCTCCTATTCTAGGGGCAACATCATAGATGTGATATTCCATGTCTTTGTCGATACATGTTTGTAGACAGAATGGGCCAATAACTCCCGGGTCGTAGTGTTCTTTACTAGCTTCAACGAACTTTTCGCCCAATTCAAATGCCCTTTCTAGTAGACTTTCGCGGATTGTTGCAGTGTTATGCCCAACTACAGTCATTTCTGGGATTTGTTGATGTGCTGGCATAGTCATTTGTTGTGGTGCCGGTAAACGTACATGCCCATCTAAGCTACTTTCAAATCTCCAATCTACTCCCAGAAGTTCTAATTTTGGCATTTCTTCTTCTAGTGGACTGTAGAAAAAATTCAGATTGAATACAGGTCCAATGACATAACGTTCTATCCTGGCTCCATCTAGACTTTCTTGATCAATTACTCCTTGAGATAATAGTTCAGATGATTTCTCAACATATTCTTCATATGAAGCACATGTGAAGAAACCCCGTTCTAATTTCTTCTGCGCATGGTGCAGTTTGACTATTGCCAAACAATCTATGTCTTGAGGGTCATTAATTGGTTCAGGAGCAGGAAGGCCGGCTTTATCAAGAAGCCAGTAATAATCGAATTCTTCCGTTCGTTCTTCCATTCGTAGCATAGATCTAGAACCGAACATTGGAACTCTGAAATCATTCTCTATTGAATCAATGCCGCAGTAAGATGTAAATGCTCTATTGGGGATGAAAATCATGTTTCTTTCTCGCATTCCTGCTTGAAAATCGTGGTCCAAAATTCCATCAAATTTGTCTAAAGTAACTGCTTTATCGACCATACCTCTCTTCACTCTTCCAGATGGTGAACGATGTGTGCGAAAGTATTCGGAATACAACTTCTCTCTTCCTTTTTGGCAATATGCTACGGTCGGGAATCCTTCTTCGATTGCTCCATCACAGATGTCTAAGGCGCTATGGCTCGCAGTCATTCCAATTCTCAACTTCATTTGATTATAATCATCCAGTATTTTGCCAATTTCTTCCTGCTGAATCATATCATCACATCAGTTATTTCTTTGAAATGCCATTAGATCGTCTAAGCCTAAGGTTTCTCCAGACATCAACAAGTCCATGAGGTCTCGAGCTTCAACACTCGATGCTTGGTCCTCAGATTCTACTTCATCCATGGATGAGTTTAGGATTCCATCAACAGATTGGATACAACGCATTCCTACCAAGAATTTTCTATGATGTTTATCTGCGATTCGCCGAAATTTTTCCACTTTACGATGCGCATCCGAATGTTCATCTCTTAGTCTAGTAACTTCATTTTTGATTTCACCCATTAAATCATGCGCAGATTGAGCCACTATTGCTGCCGCATCTACATCTGCATGGGCCTTTTCTTGCTCTGCTTCGGCCTTTTTGAGTCGTTGCCTAATTTCTGAAGGACCATCTGCAAAGGAGTCCTTGCTTTCCTTTGCTTCCTTCATTTCTTGAATTAATTTTTTTCTCTTTTCTTGGAATTTCTTTTCAGTAATATTTCCACGCATCTGTCTTTTTTCAAGGTCATCCATGTCCGATTTAATTGCTTTAATTCCTCTGGTCTTATTTCGTTGCTGTTTTCTGTTATCATCAATATTTGCGAATAACTCTGTTCGAATTGATTGCATAATTTTTGTTTTTTCTTCCCTAATAACCTTCAAATCACGAACTTTCTGGTTCTCTGCTTCTCTGATTTCTTGCTGCCGATCCATCTCATCCATGAGTTTCCTGAGTGTATCTTGAATGCCCTTTCTAGTCTCGACCCAGCGCTTCACTTCATCGTTTTGTTTGTTTCTTTCGTCACGTGATTGCTGTGTCTTTTTCTCTACTAGGCCTTTTCGTTCTCCGAGAAGTGATTTCATTATACCACCAATGGGATTACGCCCAGCAACCAACCGAGTCGTTTACGGGATATAAGCACGACCCTTTAGAACGGCATACTGCTCCAACGAAATGCGGCAGGATTATCTCCGATTAGCCTCCGCGTTATATTGAGGTTGAACCATGTTTCTCACGGGTGTCGCAGGAATGAATCGAGTTTTAGAAAGGGATGTTGAGCCCCCGTACCTCACTCTAGTAACTGGGCCACCTGGTTCAATGAAGTCTAGTTTTTGTATGACTATGATTTCTAATCATCTAGCAAATCAAGGTGGCTTTGGATTATATTGCACTGTTGAAGAGACTGTAGCCAGTTTACAGAAAAGCACTCGTTCTTTAGGAATTAGACTACCTCGAAGTCTTCAGATTACTGATTTTACTGAACTACGTAAAGGTGGAAGTAACCAGGATATGGATTATCTAAAATTTACTAGAAAGATGATTGAACATTTCAAGAAGAAACAGGGGGATAATTTTCGCGTTTTTGTGTTAGATTCTCTAGGGGCCATCTACAGTCTAACTACAGTTGATGAAGAGATGAGAAAGAGAATGTTTGATTTCTTTGACTTTTTACGTGAGCAGGGATTATACACGTTCATAATTACTGAGAGATATTCTGATCAACAAGCTGAATTAGAGGGTAATGAAGGATTCCTTGCAGACGCTATTCTAAATATGGGTGTCGATTTAAGAAATGGGCAAATTGTTAGAACTCTTCAAGTAGAAAAGATGAGACATGTGAGGCATAGCATGGAAAAACAAGCCATCCAAGTTGGTCAAACAGGCATCGAAATTATTGGTCCCTTGTTCGATTAATTCCCGAGGCAATAATTGAACTCATTCTATTCGCAATTTCGGTAGTTTTTGCTCTTACTGTACCATGACCACGTTTTTCTTTTCCACAAGAAATCAATACATGTGATTCATTTATTCTAACTAGTACAATTATCCCATTTTCTCCAATTAGGCTCATTCGTTGTAATTTCCCTCCATTTAGGTGTTCTTCTGCTCTTGCCATTGTATGTTCAGCGAGTGCTGCTGCTGCTTCAGGGGTGGAAAGAACACCTGGCCGTACCCTAATTGGAGTACCATCATCTCCAACCAAACACGTCCACGAAATTTCATCTTGAGATGAAAGGTCATCCATCAACCGGTCAAGCATAGTCAAATCTAGTGTTTATGTTTCGATAAATCAACTATTCTCTATTTTGATTATTTGTTCCATTAGAACACCTCTTTCTTCTCTATAGTAATTTTCAATCCATCCTTTGGGGATTAACCCCTTTGAACGATAGAAATTTATTGCATTTGTATTTGATTCTCTTACCTCTAGAGTAATCTTTACTATTTTTTGTTTGAGAAGTTCTGCCTTTAGCATATTCCAGCAATCTGTACCATGCCCTTTCCCTTGAAGTTCAGGGTGAACTCCAAATCCCAGTATTCTCGCAGTCGAATAATTTGTTTTCATCCAAAGTAATGAACCAACTATTGTTTCATTTTGTTTTAGCAATAATGCTCCATTTTTTGCTAATGGGAGCATTGCAATCCGATCTTGAATTAGAGGCTCCCCTGTGGTCAGTCTTAGAATTGCTGCAATTTCTAAACAGAGATTTTCCGATATTGGTAAATTCGAAAATATCCATTGAAGGCGAGACATTCAATCCTTCCTTTCTTCTTTAGGAGTAAGTGTACTTGTTCGTGCCTTTCCTCTTCGTGCATTAGAACGTCTTCGAGTTTTCTTTTTTCGATCTGTTTTGGTGAATTGAGAGCCATCACCTGTCTCACTTTCATTTAGATTTTCCAGTCCTCCTGATGAGATTAGTGTCGAGAGGTCCTGTAAACTTAAGGTGCCCCCAGATGCTGCTTTATCTCTAATTTCTTCAGGATTCAATTCAATTCTTTTTGCAGCGTCACTTTGCATTCTTTGGAAAGATTCTATCCGATGCAATTCATTTGTCAGTGTTCCAATTTCTTGTTTAATTTTCTTTCTTTTCGCATCTATTTCATTGATTCGAGAAGAAATTCTCTCTATTTCACTCCATCCAATTTTGTTTGTTTCAGTTTTTCCCTCATCTGATGTTAATTCAAGTTGAGCGTTTTGCTCTTCTGTTTTTTTATCCAATTTTTTGAAATCTTTCATGACTTCTTTAATTTCATTCATTGCAGCCATCATTTTTTTGTGCTCCTTATTAGAAAAAATTGCAATTTTGTGCATTTCCTGATATTCAAAAAAACTCTCAAAAAGAGCAATTTCACGCTTCAATGTCGGCATCTCTCTAAGATCATTCATTATGGTGGAAAGGGGCTTATGCCTTTGTTTCAACGAACTTTCAATATCGTCTGGTGAAGGAGGTACTCTCTCATCCGCATCATCTCTATTTTTCTGAGCATGGTTACGTTCAGATTGTGCCTTCTTTAGTCGTGCAAGTAATTCCCCTCTTTCTTTGGATCTACCCTTGAATGTCTTTCTCATTTCTTGAACTATCTCAACCAATTGATTCCGTTCTTTTTGTAGTTCTACACGTTGAAGATTTGCAGTTTGAAGTGCGTCTTTAGTATCTGATCGTATCTCTATAATTTCCTGTTTGGATTTACGTTCAAGATCGTCAAAAAGATATGTTCTTTTCTTCGATTTCTTTGCTTGCGTTTTTCGACGATTTCCACCTTTTTTATTTTGTGCTCGTCTCATTCTTCTTCACCGCCTTTGTTTCGTTTTCGGCGACGAATACCTGCGCGAGAGAATCCTCCAGATTTGACTTTAGTCGAGAATCTCATCAGATCTAGATGATCACTATCCAAACGTCCAACACCCTCATTTGCACGACGTGACCAATATTCTACAGCTCTCTCAGATTCTTTTTGTAATCGAAGTGCTGCTTCCAATTGTCCCTTAGAATCCTTCAAATCTTTTCTTATTGCTTCGAATTCTTTCCTTAATGGTGCCGTTTTTTCTTTTTGATCAATGTATGATTTATGTTTGATTTCCCCTTTCTTGTATAACTTAGACATTGTAGATCGTTTTTCAAGATATTTTGAGACTTCAGGATTCGCAATCTTTCTATTTTCTAACCAAGAATCATTTTGTTTGATAATTTCTCTTCTTTTTGCTAATAGTTTTCTTTCCTCTATATGGTCCAGTGCCGACGTCTGAATTTTTTCATCAACTTCTTTGAGATCTTTCAATAATTTATCACGTTTCCAATTTGGGTCCAAATTAATCATTTGACCCGAAGAAATCAACTCTTCTTGTTCCCGAAAAACTTCAATTCTCAATTCTTTCGCTAATGCATGTGCTTCGTCCCTTTCTAACTTTTCAATTCTTAGTTTCTCCATTGCATTTCTGTATTTTGGAGCCAATTTGTCATATTTTCCTTGAAATTCATCTACTGATTCCTCGAGGCCTTGAATGATAAATGGCAATTGGTCTGCAAGGAGCCTTCTTCTGTCTAGGAGTCTACCGACCAACTCCTCAGGAGTGATGTCTAGTAGTTCGTCTAGTGCCATTTCCAACATGACCACCGGTGGGTGTGGCATAAAGGCACCCGAAGAGTGAAATTGTGCAGTAATCCCTATCATGGGTCATTACAGGGTGAATATCATGGCACGGGGTAGGGTGACGAGTATTCTCATCCTGATTCTGTTGATGCCCATATTTTCACTGACTATTTCTGCCTCCTCTGGCTCTATGGTTTCAGCAGGAAGTGGAGGGGTTGCAATCGTCGGACTTCCCGCTCATCAGGGGGATGATCTAATCTTTTCATCTCTAATTCATAATGAAGGAGAAGAAACAGGTTCTGTTAGACTTAGTCTTTCTATTCCTGGTAGTGAATCCATTGTAGGAGAAGAAGTTTTCATCGACCCCGGTTCCAGTAGAGAGGTTCAGACAATTTTAACACTTCCATTTTCAGGCCTGATGAATGTAAGTTGGGAGATTATTTCTTCAAATTCTAATGTCTCAGAAAACCTATCCGGTATATCGTCTATATCAGTAGACGAACCTCAGAATCTTAACGTTGAGATAATTGATACTTCATGGACATTTGCAGATGGACTTGATCTTTCCTTCCGTTCCATTCTTGAAGAAGGGAGGGAGCGACAGGTATCCATAGAAGTCTCTGGAATTTCTGGCTCGGATAATATATTACTTCAGAGATTTGATGCAATACTTTCTCCTGGAATGCGCCACTTCTCTCTATCATTGGGTTCACCTGATATTTCTTCATTACTGGTTATGATTACCCCCTTTGAGTGGGTATCCGATTCTGTAGCAACAGATCAAATTGATGTGTCCAAGCCAATAATTTCCGGCTCCGTAGAAATTTTGTCTCTGAATCCAGAAGTACCTTCATCGGGGGAATCTGTTTCCGTAGTGGTACAAATTTCCAATACTGGTACTGACCCAATTGGAGCCGGAAAAATTCGTTTAATTTCTTTATCTACTGGGATAGTTTTAGAGGAAAAATCTACTTCTTCAATTTCTACGTTATCTGAATCTGGTGAGACTTTAACCATCCAATCATGGCCAGAAGGTAATCCTGTAGATATTCGAGCTGAATGGATTTCTGATGAAATTGTGACTGAGTTTGAAATTTCAGTAATATCCAATATCATAGTTACTACTTCAGATACAGAAATACCTTGGTTAACGTTAGTGATTGGGGCAGTATCTGGAATTTTGTTAGCAATTGCATTGAGGTCTGCAAATAAAGGGCGTAGCAATTCTGTTGGACTCAATTCTAAAAAGAAACTGAAAACGGTAAAGAAAAATCTCGAAGAACCGGAAAAGCGAGAAGTGAATTGTCCTGAATGTGGTCGAGCCTTACTCGTACCATATTCTTACTCCGGTAGGGCTCGTTGCGCTCCACCTTGTTCCACTGAATTTTCAGTTTCAATGGAAGTTAATGATGATGAAAATTCAATGGAAGAAGAGAATGACATTGAAGAAATTGAAGATGAACAAATAGAATCAGAACATGACACTTTGGTTGCACGTAGCAACGATGATCTTCTTGATTGCCCCAGTTGTAATCAAGTGTTGAAGGTACCATTATCTAAACGCCCTGCTACGGCAAGATGTCCAGCATGTAAAATTGAATTCGAGGCATTGGAGGGGGATTGATGGATAATTTAACTGAATTTGAGGAGATGTACATCAAGACTATTTTTGAAGTACATGACGATTCTCCACATACAATTGTTCGAACGTCTCAGCTTGCAGAACTAATGAGTATTAGTTCGGCGTCAGTTACTGAAATGATTCAGAGGTTAGCTCAACGTGATTTTGTAACTTATATCCCTTACAAGGGTTGTAGATTAACTCCCAATGGATTTCAACTCGGTGCAAGTATCAAGAGAAGGCAGTTATTGTTGGAAATTTTTCTTTCTGATATTCTCGGAATTAAAGAAGGAGTTACTGAGATTTCGTGTCGTATGGAACATACTATTGATTCGGTAGTAGAATCTGCGCTTGACCGAACACTTGGTTTCCCATCCCAAACTAGTGATGGAAAGCGAATTCCAGTAATTGGGAGAAATATGGATTCGTTCTCCGAAAATCTCATTGTAGCAATTGATGATGTTGGGATTGGAGAAAAGTGTGAAGTGGTGGTATTGTTGGCTAATCCGTCTGAAATGGCTGCATTGGAATCTGTTGGAATTGTTCCTGGTGCCATATTGGAAAAGGATGAAAGTGGTCCAATGATCGATGGGTTATCTCTACAATGGAAAAATACTGTTCGATTGTTGGTCCGTATAGTAAATTAAAAAATTCAACTTTCCAACCATATTTTATCGAGAATATTCATGGTTAGTTCGAATCTGAGGGTATCATGGGCGAAGACATCTCTGAAACCGAAGAAGGTTCGGATTCGGATGAAAAAGGAGCTGAAGAACAAGAATCTGAGGACTCATTTGATGATGTTCCTTGGGGTGATGAATCAGATGATAGCGTTCCTGTGGAATCAAATGAAGAGGAATCAAATGAAGAGGAATCAAATGAAGAAGAAAATGAAAGTAATGATGGCCTAAATAAAAATCCTGAAAATAATTTCCTTACTCCAGTATCACTTCTTGATTCTCGGGCAGCAGCGTTGGTCGAAGAAAAACGTTGGAAGGGAATAGATGAAAAATTCCTTTCTACGGGCCTAAGGCTATTGCATATTTTACCTGTACTTTCTATTCTATTGATTGCACTAACTCGTACATTTCGTGACCAATCACCAGTTTGGTGGAGTGAATTTGTTCAGGGAAATAGTCGATTTGAGTTCAGTCTTGTGATTGGGATGCTGTCCATTGTTGTTCTTTCAACTTATCTTGTCGCCCTAACGATTACGATTCGAAGAATCAAATCAACACTAAACGGTGTACGTATTGAAACTGACCTTAGGGAAATAGATGGTCAAGATTTCAGAGCAGTTCATGGTCATGCTTCATTGATTTCAACTATCAAGTCTGTACATCGACAGCACATACTTACTGCTTTATTGGTACTATTTTCGATAATATTCCTATCATCTTCACTCATTGTTTCAGACAGTACCCAGCAAGTACGATTAATGACGATAGGTACCGCTAGTTTACTAATTGGGTACGGTGCACATCTTCTTTCACTTAGGCCGAACTTTAACACAGTAAATTCACACGGACTACTTGGAATTTATTCGCCTCCAGTCCATCCTGCATTGTTGGTCCATCCTTTCCGTGATGTTATTGGAACTCATATTGATCCCTTACTTGCTGCAAAACTTTCAGATTTCATCCAAAGTCTTTCGGAAGATATTGTCGAAGGACATAGTTCCCTTGAGATGCAAGAACGAATCCTCCATCTTCTTTACCTTGAGCAACATTGCGGTCTCAAAACAAATGATGTCAATCAGGCCTTACAATCCATTCTTGGAGAAGAAGGGATTCTACAAATGCGAGGTTCAGAAGACGAACCATGGGATGAGACATGGAGAGCACTAATTGACAATGCTAGGAGCAGGGTTAAGCCATATTTCCGTTTACATGATCGATTATTGCACAATGCAATGGATATTAGTGAAGGAAAACGACCTCCTGGAGGATTATGGTTCGATATAGATATTGAGAATCTGATAGAAGGAGAAGCACATTTATTCACATTTATTCATAATGGTACAATGAATGAAAAAGAATTGGTAGTGAGAATTCAAACTCCCGATTTTAGCCCTACTGAGACGCATTATAGTCTTCATCTAAATCCTGGATCAGTTGAACGTCTAACTACTCCAAATACTGCTGCAGATGTGAAATCCGCTATGGGGGGTTTATTCAAAGAGTCTCGATTTATTTGGCAGACACTTTTGCCAAGACAAACTGGAGAAGCTACTGTTACAGTCCGTTTGGAGGATAAATCAGGTAATTTACTTAGTGGAAAGGTAGCAACAGTCCAAATTCAGTATGACATGCTTAGAAGACTTAGATGGTGGGCAGGCCTTATTTCGATTAGTACAGGGGCTGCAGCCGCTATTTGGCTACTAATTTTACCAGTTTTGGGATTCTTGGGTGGATTTTAATCGTCAACGACTTCAAAACCCCCTCCATTGTCGCGAACTCAATGACGGACTCCGATGAGGCAGCAGATCCTGAGCTGCAACAAAGGCTTCATGCTATGGAGACAAAGTTACGTCGTCTCAAGCAAACTAGAAATTCTCATAGTGATAATGCTCGTTCTTGCGCATCTCAGAGAAATGCAGTTCAATCGCAGAGGAAAGAAATACAATCAGAAATTGATGAAAAAATGGCAGAGCAAAAAGTGGTTCGAGATAAGATGAACATTCAACGCGCTCGTCGTGATGGAATCCAAGAGCAGATTAGGATTTTAATTGACCGCTCTAAGGCTGGAAGAAATCATCACAATAAAGCCAAGTCAAAAGTTGTTCAACTTGCTGAAACTGTCGGCGATATTGATCGAATAAATCACCGATTAATGACCGATGGTAGTCTTTCTTTAGATGCCGAGAAAGCTATGGTAAAACGGTTAAAAATACTTGAAGGAAAACGCCAAGAATTGTTGCCTGAAGTAGATGAAGAAGCAAGAATTACAGTCGATTTAGAAGATATTGAGGGGTCGATTCAAACTCTTAGGGCAGAAGCGGATGCTGCTCACGCCTCTTTTGTAGAAGCAATGAATTTAGCCGATGAAATGTGGGAATCAATCAAGGTAATGTTTGCAGATAGAGATCAATTGTCTGCTGAAGCAGATCGTCATCACCATGCTATGCTAGAGGCTAGAGAGCAAGCGGATTCAGTTCATGAACAATTAACTTCATTGTTATCTGAAGTAAACGAGATTCGCGATCAATTAAATGAGCAGAAACTCGAAGCTGAGAAGTGGATTACGGATCACAATGAATCGGTGCGTAAATCGCGAATGACCCCGGACAAAGACAAGGATTTAGCCGAATCAATTACCGAATCACTTCTCTCAGGTGGAAGTATTACTTTAGGTGGTTCTCGGCGCAAAGAAGGCGAATCTTCTGAGAGAAATACATCGGAACGTAAACGTCGTTCACGTTCAGGAGTAGTTCGTCGACCTAGAGGAAGTAAGTAGTTACATTTTTTCCAGTATTAATTCGGCGTTTGAAATAAATAGGGTGATGTTGGAGAATAACCATGGCTGGAGCAAACAGACCCGAGAGAACCTATGATCGGTCCTGGGATGAAATCGAAGAAATGCTTGATTTGGCTGAAGAGCGTGCTGCAGAATGGCGAGGTTGGTTTGAGGAATGCAAGGCCGATGGGGACCGAGAAGGAATGAAGGAAGCGGCTAGAAACTACAAGGCTCTTGAAGGTGTAGTCAAAACCTTACGCTGGGTACTTGGAGAGATTGGAGTAGATCACCCTCTTGAGTGATTACCAACCTCTTTTGTCCATTCTAACATCCAGTGTTTCAATTTCTAATCCTGGCATTGGGGTTCCAGCCATTCGGCAAGCTTCCTCGACTTTTGCTGAATCATCGTGGTGGTGTGCTGCCAATACGATTGCTTCTGCAGTTTGTCGAGGGTCTGATGATTTGAAAATTCCAGAACCAACGAAGACTCCATCCATTGAATGCCGCATCATTAGTGCAGCATCTGCAGGTGTAGCAATTCCTCCTGCAGAGAATGTTACAACCGGAAGACGCTGATTACTTGCTATTTGGGAAACAATTTGTTCAATTTCACGATTTAGTTCGTCAATTGAACCAAATGGTGTTTGTTCGATTGATAAATTAAATTCTGAAACATCGTTTAATCGTTTGAATGGTTGAATGATCTGTTCAACTACTTCAGCATGATTTTCTGAATAATTACTAACATATCTCATTTCTGAATTTAGTAATCGAGCATGTTGTACTGCAGATACTACATTTCCTGTTCCTGCTTCTCCTTTTGTTCGAATCATTGCTGCCCCTTCTACGATTCGCCGTACAGCTTCAGCCATATTTGTGCAACCACAAACGAAAGGAACAGTGAAATCTTTTTTGGGAATATGGTAAAAAGGATCTGCAGGGGTTAATACCTCAGATTCATCAATCATGTCTACTCCTAGATTTTCAAGCACACGTGCTTCATCTTCGTGACCAATTCTTGCCTTTGCCATTACAG
>MDSW01008151.1_pt1 | contig 15560 bp, 9 predicted proteins | sample 811171 | NCBI WGS metagenome assembly MDSW01 (sample SAMN05326641, study PRJNA326480) | marine metagenome | isolation source: seawater | place: Atlantic Ocean: North West | collected 2012
GATGGTGCGGCCGTGGTGATCGGCGGTCTGCCGGATCCCGCCGACATGGGCAAGGTGATCCTGGTGGCGGCCTTCGGCAAGCAGGTGATCGCTGCCAAGCTCCAGGCCGGCAAGTTCATCGGAGGCATTGCCAAACAGTGCGGTGGCGGCGGCGGTGGACGCCCGAACCTGGCCCAGGCCGGTGGACGCGATGCTGCCGCCCTCCCTGCTGCTCTTGAGTCCGCTCGCTCCGAGCTGGCGGCAGCCCTTCAAGCCGTCAGCTGACTTCTGACATCGCTGTCCCAAGCCAGCAAATTTGAAATGGCGCTTTCATTCTCTTGATGTCATCAGGCCCCGTGGAGATTGTGAATGAGATTCTCTGGTCAGCCTGGGTGGGCTGCCGGTGACGTGACGCCTCTTCATCGATGAAATGGATCACTTGCATGCATTCTGGTCGCTTCAGTTGAAACAAACTTCGTTGTTTCTATTGGTCTGGGTTTGCATGATGGTTGTTGGTATTTTGTGGATGTTCTAATCCTGTTGATACCCGTGCTCTTCGTTTGTGATTTCCCATTGTAGATCGATCGAATGGCGCTCGAGAAGGTTCCTAGTCTGGATGTCACGCTCAATTGGAGATGGTGGCTGCTGAGTGATTCGGCCACCCACGGTTTAGCTCTTGCTCTGATGACAGGTCTTCCTCTGCTGGGATTGGCTGAGTTACGGCTTTACGCCATCATTGGTTGGTCCAAGTCTCGCTTTCGCTTCTCTTTGGCTTGCGATCAGGCTCCACATGTTGACTGCAAGTTTGATTGGGTCGCGCAAGTCCCTACTATCTTCTTATGACCACCTCAGTTTCTGAAGAGCTACAAGGCTTGCCACTGTTTTCCGCGCTTGATCAGGAGCAGATCGCTCGAGTTCTTGACCGCCATCTCGAAACCAGTCATGAGCCTGATCAGGTGGTCGTGATGGAACAGGATTGGGGTGAATCGGTGTTCGTGTTGTGCTCAGGTTTGGCCAAGGTCCGCACCACCACCATGGATGGTGATGAGGTTGTGATGTCACTGCTGGGGGAGGGAGATCTCTTTGGAGAGATAGCGGTTTTGGATAGTTCAAGTCGCTCGGCCGATGTTGTTGCACTCACGCCGTTGAAGCTTGTGAAACTTCGTGTTGCTCCATTCTTAGAGCTTCTTGAACAGCATGCTGGTTTCGCCTTAAATCTTGCCCGTTTTGAGGCTGCAAGGTTGAAAGATATGAATCGTCGGTTTGCCCTGCAGAGTGGTGATGCAACATCAAGGATGTTGGATTCCCTGGCTTATTTGGCTCGGAAAAGTTCGGGCACTGCCGATGATCCTCAGGCTTTGATTCCTGCACTCACAATGCGTGAACTCGCATTGGTGGCTGGTTTGGCGCGTGAAACGGCCTCTCGAACCCTGAGCAAATTGCGCTCCCGCGGCACGGTGATCGAGGAGGAGGGCCGTCTTCGTCTCGTCGACCTACAACCTCTTCAGAAGCGTTGCTTGTTGGTGTGAGTTGGGACTTGCCTCAGAATTTGAATCCCACTTTGCCGTAAGCACCGCTGCCCAGCAGCCAATCGTTCCAAATCCCGTCGTTGTCGTTGGCATTGAACTGATCGACCCAGCCCACTTCCACAGACCAGTGTCTTCCTCGTAGCCAGCGCAGCAACAACCCACCTGTTCCAATTGTGTCGTCCAAGCTCACCGAGTCGCGTGTGGTTTGGATACCCCCCATGCCAATGAAGGGCACCAACTGCAGGGCTTGATTGCTGTTTTGCCAGACGGTCCAGTTCAGTTCCCCTGTGCTCAGCCAGCCATTGTCTCCACTGATCAATGTTCCTGGGAGACCTCGGAGACCAACACCGCTCCCCAGGCCAAATCCCATATCACTAGTGAGTTCATTGAATGCCGCTTGTCCGGAAGCACGCAGATTGAGTTGAAGATTGGGCTTCATATTCCACCCAAGTGATGCGACTCCCCCAACTGCTCTGGCCTCACCGGGCTGGATCCCGAAAAATGAGAAATCCTCCAGTTGCGCTTGAGAGCTCAATCCCGCGATTCCCTGCAGGCCGTAAATCTGTGCACTCCAACCTAGGTTGCCGTTATTACCGGCATGTCCTATTCCCAGACGTAAATAACCTGAGGTGAGTTCCCCATCGGGCCCCCCCCCAATAATCAGAGGAACAGACTCTCCGTCGAGATAGCTGTTGTTGCGGTTGATGCTGAGCCCCGCTGAGGCATACCAGGTTTGGTCGCCGGACTCTGAGAATGTCCATTGCAGCTGGGCCAGACCTTGAAATTGGCGAAAGCTCAGATCATTTGCGGCGCCTTTGGCTTCAACCAGCTTTCGGCGGCTCGCGCCAAAAGAACCTGTGAGTGCCCAGGATTCGCTCAGGGGATAGGTGTAACTCAGAGATGCCAATGTTGTGCCCAACTCCGGATCGCCATCGGCACTGAGCTCTCCGTAGACCTGAAAAACGTCGCCATCGGTGAGGAATGTGGGCTTTTGCAGCACCGCCACGCTGCGCCATTCCCCGCTTCCAGCGTTGCCATCGTTGCTCATGCTTAGGTCACCGCGCCAGGGCTGCTTGGCAGGTGTCACTGCAAGGTTGAGCACCGCTTGGGTGGGGTCACTTCCCAGTTTTCCAAGGCTGCCTGCCACCGTTCCCACCACAGAACGTTGTTTGAGGAGCTGCAGTTGTTGTTGAAGATCGGGCAAATTCAAGGTACGGCTCAGCAGTGGGCTGAGCCGCTGGCGCACCCGTTGCTCCAGTCCGGCACTTTCGCTTTCGATCCGAAGCTCAACCAGTCGCCCCATGACAACGGCCAGCTGGCCAGGGGCTGGTTCAGCCTCTATGAACACCCTGGAGTTCACATAACCATCGTTTTGCAGAAGGCCGGTAAGTGCTTCGGCGCACTGCCGCAGTCGGCTGGTTTGGTCGTTCGCTTTGCTGCAGCGTTCGAGCAGCTCATTGAGTGCCTTCTTTGAATAAGGCAGGTCGCCGACGATGGTGACGGTGCTGCTGGGACTTGCCTCGTCGCTGCCGGCGGGTCTTGAGTCTTCAGCCGCTGGCACTAGGGGTTCATCGGAGGGCAGCGCGATGGAGGGTGCTGTCTCGCTGTCTGGCTGTTCTGGAAACCGTGGTTGCTGAGTGGGAGCACGCTCTGGAACGCGCGCTGGCCCAGGCTGAATGGGTGGTGAAACGAGCTGCGCCAACAGAAGAATCATCGAAGGTGGCGGCAGGAACTAAAAGACACTTTAAAATCCTTAAGAGAATTTTCCTCATGTTCTGCAGCGCTCTACTCGCTGTTGCTCTGAGGGCCTAGGAGACGCGGCATGAAACGACTGGCACTGATTCCACTGTTGTTTGTGGTCACAGGCGTTTCAGCACGCGCTGATGTTGCCAGCCGTTCTTCTGATTCTCTGGGAACGAGAGTTAACGGTGTTCTCGGAGGCCGCTGCCAGAGTGGTTTGTGCCGGATTAGTGGGGGCAGTGACAGTGGTCGCAACCGCTTTCATCGTCTGAGTGAATTCGACACCCGCGGGGCCATTCAAGGTGTGTCGATCGACAGCAAGGGCATCAGCAATCTTGTGTTGGGTGTGACCGCCGTCGACGGAAGCTTTATTGATAAAAGTATTTCGCTTTCATCTCCGGCCCATCTGTTTGTGCTCTCACCGGGTGGCATTCAATTAATGCCCGGCGCATCGTTCCAGCAGATTCCTCAACTCACCTTGAGCACTGCCCCGCAATTGCGTTTCGAGGCTGGGGTCTTTGATGTTTTCAACACACCGTTAACGGCGATTCCTGAATTGGGGGGGGACCCATTGCCTGGTGCTCTGGGCCTGCTGTCGGGTGACTTGTCTGACAGGCGTCCGTTGATCCGGATGGAGGGTGTTTCGCTTGATATTGACGAATCGCTTTTGGTGGATGCGCCGGGTGGGCGTATTGATGTGCTGAACAGCCGCCTCTCCGTGAGCAACGCCGCAGGCGACGGCGGATCGCTCACCCTTACAGGAGATTTGGTGAGTGTTGGTGAGGGTTCGCAACTGTTAGCGACTGGCACCGGTGAGGGTGGTTTGGTGCAGGTTGGTGGCAGCTGGCAGAACAGTGATCCGGCGGTGCGTCAGGCCAGTCAGACCTGGATGAAGCCGGGCTCTGTTGTTGATGCCTCATCCACGGGCACCGGTGACGGTGGAACGGTGGTGATCTGGAGTGATCTCAACAATCCATCCGGGGGCACCGTGGCACAGGGCACGCTGCTGGCACGGGGTGGCGATGTGGCTGGTAATGGTGGCCGGATTGAAACGTCTGGGGCGTTTCTTGCTGCTGAGCCAGAACGTTTGGATGTCTCGGCTGCAAATGGAGCGGCTGGCGAATGGTTGCTTGATCCTTTCGATATCACAATTGGATCTGGTGTTACTAATAGCATCACTGAAAGTTCCGGTTCCCCGTATCTGTTCGAATCCAGTGGTTTGGGATCCTTCGTGGATGTTGCAGATATCAGTTCGCAGTTGAATAGTGACCCTGGTGTCAATGTCGTGATTAAGACGGGGCCTGTTGGAGATAACACAGAGGCTGGTAACATTACCTGGCAATCAGGTGCTGATCTCGATTACTCAGGCAGTAGCGCTTCTCTTGCACTAGAAGCAACTGGCTACATCGAGCTGAATTCCGATATCTCCGTTGGCTCCGGGGGGCTGGAATTAAATGCCGCCACGGGGTACGTTGCATCGTCATCTGGGATGACGTTGAGCCTTGGCGGTCCTCTTACGATTTCGGCTGGAGATTCAACTCAAACGGACAAGTTTTTTGCCGCCACTCTCACTGGTAGTGGAAACCTAGCCAAGGATGGTTCGGGGCGATTTATTCTTTCAGGTAATAACTCAGGTTGGTCGGGCAATACAGCGATTCAATCTGGCACACTCCGTGTTGCATCCAGCAATGCCCTTGGGCCTAGTTCAAATGCTGTGAGCGTTGCATCGGGCGCGATACTTGAGTTGAATGCTGGCCGTAGTATTCAGCCATCGATTGATTTGGCTGGCGGTAATTTGGTTGTTGAGGCTCCTTTGTCTGGAGGTGGTTATTTCAGCTCTGTAGGTTCTTTGAGTGTCAGTTCCAACCCCACCATTGAGGTAAAGCAAGGCAACACTCTTACAGTTACTGGAAATGTCAGTACAGCTAGCGGCTCGTCATCCGATCTGACCTTGGCAGGGTCTGGTGAATTTGCGGTGGGGGCAGTCAATCTTGGGGATAGTTCTCCAGGCATAATTTTTCATGTGGGTTCAGGAACAGTTCAGTTCAATTCGGCCTTAAATGTCAGTCGACTCGAGTCGACGGCGGGTGGCACAGTCTGGATGAGTCAATCCCCTGATTCAATTCTGCCGAGTGGATCAACTCTTTACTTGGATAATGGATCAGTTCTGCGCCGTGATGCTGGGGACTCTGTCAACCCCGAAACAATTACCAATACGACTTTAGAACTTGGCTCTGGAGGCGGTGGAATCAGTGTGGGTGGCGGTTACTTTTTGATTTGGGATTCAGCTGTAACCGGGTCTGGCTCATTCACAAAGTCTGGGGAAGGAACGCTTGAATTTCCTGCAACTGCAAGTATTAGCTACACCGGCGACACCTTTGTGACTGGAGGAAGTTTTATCGATGTCTCCACTTCGATGGGTGGTGGTGGCATCCAATCAATTAGTGGTGGTGGTGGTTCAGATGAAGTTACAAGTACTCCTCAACCTCAGCCCGAGCCCGAGCTCGAGCCCGAGCCCCAGCCTCAGCCCGAGCCTGAGCAGGAAGTCGAGCAAACGCCCGAAGAAGAACCGGAGATCGATGATTTGGTTTCTGAATTCGGTGAGGAGCAGGTCGAGGAACTTGCTGTGATCGCTGAGGTATCAGTTCTCACTCCTAGTGACTCGTCTTCAGCTCCAGGTTCTGATTCTTCGTCCAATGTTTCGGGTGCGTCCGTAGCGACGCAGGCGCAGGCTGTTGGTTCTTCTCTGCAGGTTGATGTGGGTGGTGGCGATGGCTCCACTGTCTCTGCGGCAGCAACAACATCACCTCCGCCAGCAGCGTCCGGTACCCCTCAAACTGTGGCTCCCGAGCAAGCCGTCGCAGAATTCCAAAAGTCCGATGAGAAGGCAACGAGTCGCACAGAATCGTTGCTGGGACTTCCTCAAAATCGGCGACGATCTTTACCCCGTAGTGTTGAGGATGTTCAAAATATTTTAGGCCAGGTCAAACGCGCAGGTTTGGTTGAGAATCCTGCGGTGCTTCAGGTTCGTTTCACAACACAACAGGCATCAGTTGCGGCTGATCTTGAAGCACAAAATGTTGTCTCACTGGTTCCAAAAGGCTTCGAGCAGCTTGATGGCATCAGCGGCACAAATCCTTACGTCGATGATGGTTTTTCAGCCCAATCATTTATTCAGCGCGGTGGTGAACAGCTCTACGCCAGTGCAACTGGAGCCAGCGGCGTCGGATCCCTGTCTCGTGCATCAAAGCGTTCGGAGTTCACACAATCATCCAACAGTCAGAACGAGGATGCCTTCCTTGATTTGACCCTGGTCGGATCGGAAGCTCCTGTAGAGGCTCGACGCGTGTCGCTGAACCGTGGTCGGTTTTCCAACCTGTTGAAGGCCCTTTACCGCCAGTTGTCACGGCAGGAGCCCCTGGGCATTGATGACCCCGCTTCGCCATCGCGTCAGCTGCATGACCTCTTGGTGGCTCCCATCTTGGAGTCGCTTCAAGGTCAAGAGATTGAGACTCTGCTGATTGCAGCGGATCAGGGCTTGCAAGCCGTTCCTTTCGCAGCACTCAGTGACGGGACCAGCTTCCTTGGTGAAAAGTACGCCTTCGGCTTGACTCCTTCACTTGCGCTCACTCCCTTGGAACCCTCTCAGTCGTCCTCCGGCCGTCAGCTTGCATTGGGCGCCTCTGAATTTGAAACCCTGGCGCCGTTGCCGCTTGTGCCACAAGAACTCGAACAGCTGGCTGCTTCCACAGGTGTGGATCGATATCTCAACGATGATTTCTCCCCTCAGGCTTTGTTGGACGGTGCCGCTGATCAGCGTTACGACAGAGTGCACGTGGCGACCCACGCTGATTTCCGGCCTGGAGGACCAGCGCAATCGTTGCTTCACACGGGCACTGGGCCGATGTCGATGGCGCAGTTGGCAAAGTTGCGCAGTGAGCGACGTGGCACACCGCTCGATCTCATCGTGTTCAGTGCCTGCCGCACGCTGCTTGGCGATCGAGACAGTGAGCTTGGTTTTGCTGGTCTTGCTCTTCAGGCCGGTGCCCGCACTGCTGTGGGCACGCTTTGGTACGTCGACGATGTGGTGACGTCCGCTTTCTTTGTGCAGTTCTATCGCTTGCTTGACCAGGGTTTGCCGAAAGCGGAAGCGCTCCAACGCACGCGCCAACTGTTTGCGTCCGGTGCGATTCAATTGCAGGGGGATGTGGTCGTGGGTGCTGCTGAAGCTCCTTTGCTCACTGGGCTAACTCCAGCTCAACGTCGCCGCATTGGAGGTGGTGTTCAGCATCCTTATTTCTGGTCTGGGATTCAGCTCATCGGATCACCCTGGTAGGGCTGAATTTCTCCGATGTGTGATTCACATCACGCGCAGCTGTGATCGCCATCAGTTCTTTTGCTGCTGTTGGTGGTCATGCTCAAGAGGTCAAGATCATTTTGTCTAGGAGCTCGTTCTTCGATGTCTCGTTTTCAGTTCGTCAATGCCGTAGCCACGTCACTGATGAGTGCATTGGTGGTGAACGTCACCTTCTCCTTTGCGTTGGAAGCGGCTCCACGCAACACCTTCCCCGGGCGTCGCATTGGAGGGGGCACACGGGGCGAGTGTGCTGCTCGCCCTGTGGTGCATCTCGTGCCCTCTTCCAACGTGTTCTCCCTTGGGAGTTCCAATTTGATTGCTGTGCTTGAGGGGCCATCGGCCAATCCGATGCCTTTGGAGGTGATCTTGCGCCCCGCATCAGATGCCGGGCTTGCCACTCCTGGTGTAACCCCTTTGCTGCAGCAATCTTTGGGTGCTTCAGTCAATCGCCTGGTGCTCCTTCGTGTGCCGGCAGCATCTACCCCTGTGCTCTGGGAGTCGTCCTATCAATGTGACGAGGATGACGATGGGGCTGATGAATTTGGCTTCCTCACAGCATCCGCTCCTCCAGCCCTCACGCTGCTTTTGCCCGAAGCTGATGCGGATGACGCGGAGGCAGTGTCACTTCAGCAGAAGCTGGCTTCGCTTCAAGCTGTCTGCGGCAGTTCTACCGCCGTGGCGCCCCTCAAACAGGCGTTCGACTTCGGGGATGACGTAATTGACGATTCCTGGCCAGAAACCATCAAGGTGCAGTGCTTCTGAGTTCAATCACTTCGAGAGGTTCAATCCGGCCCTTCACATGGATCGTTCCCCAGGACTCTTGCTGAGTTTGCTCTGGTAATTCGTTGAGCAGCTGCTGTGTTTCCCCTGAGATCAGCAAGCGCACGGTGTTCGGGTGACGTTCTTTTTGAAGACTTTCGAGGCGTGATGCGCAGTTCACAGTGTCACCGATGAGGGCGTACTCCAGGCGTTCCGTGCTGCCTAGAGAGCCAGTGAGCACATGGCCGGAATGGATGCCAATGCGCATGCGCTGGGGGGGGAGACCTTCCCGCTCTAGTTCAATATTCAAGTCATCAAGTTTGGATTGAATGGCCATGGCTGCGGCTACGGCCTGTTGAGCATCCACAGCTGCTCCACTCGATAGCGGGGCACCGAACACCGCCAACATTCCATCACCGGTGAACTTGTTGACCATGCCTCCTCTACTGGTCACTGCCTCAACGCTGAGACTGATGCCTCTGTTGAGCCATTCCATTAAGGCCGAGGGGGTGAGCTGTTCACTCACACTGGTGAAGCCGCAGGTGTCACTGAACAGAACCGTGACGTACTGCTCACGACCTGCAAAGCGACCATCTTTAATGAGGTTTTCGCGTTGTTCCCACAGATGCTGCGCCACCGCCGGTGAGGTTGTTTGTCCCAGCAGACGGCGCATTTCCTTTTGATGTTGTTGGCTCTGCACACCGCGACCGAGTAGTCCACTTCCTCCAGTTAGCAACAGGCCGGCAAGCGGCATGGTGCAGCCGATCCAAATTCCGTTCATGTTGAGAGCCACCAGTCCGCCGCTTAACAGCACTGCTGCTGCTGACAGCAACAACACACCCCTGCGAATGCGCTGAGGCCCTTCAGCAATCAAGCCTCCCAGCAACACCGTCGCCAGTAGCAAGAGGTTGCGTTGCCAGCCGTGAGCTGTCACCCACAGCGGTGTTTGGTTTTGGAGAAGCAGTTGTAGTGCCTCCAGGCGTTGGCCGTGGAGCTCAACTCCGGGTACTTCAAAAAACTGCGCATCGTTTTGAAATCGGCTGTGGGGGATTTCAAACAGATCCCGTAGTGATCTGGCTACTGAGCCGATCAACACAATGCGATTGCGAATCACGGCTTCGTTTACGTCTCCGTCGAGGAGGTCAGCCAGTTCCAGGCTTGTGTAGCGACCAGGGGGATGGACCGGCAGCATGGTCTGATACCCCGCAGCATCGAGGTTGTGATATCCACCGGACTGCTCTGTGAGCCAGATGCTGTCGGGTATCTGCTCAAGCTCGCGATCGAGGCTGGGTGTTTGGGTAGCCGTCTCCAGCAGGCGTAGTGGCAGGGCTCGCACTGCCTCTTCCTGGCCCCCTACATGCAGTAGATCCCTGCGCACCACACGATCGGGGTCCATCACCAGGTCGTTGAACGCCTGCTGTCGAGCTGGAGTTCCGGGGATGGCTGCAATCCCATCGGCCTCATTTCGGATTGAGATCAGCCGGGGGTTCCGTTGCACTTCCTCCTGCAAACAAACCTGTGCTTGGTCGCGATAGAGATCCAGCCCAATGGCTGCAGCGCCCAGTGCATCAATACGCTGTAAGGCTTGGCAGAGCAGGGTGTCATCCAGGGGCCAGCTGTAGCGCTTTAAGTCGCGTTCGCTGATGCCCACGATGGTGATGGGCCACGCCAGTTTTTCTCTCTCGTTGGTTTGGATTTGTCTGCTGCGCAGCTGAACAGCGAGGTCATAGATGAGCAGGTTGGCGTTTTGTACTAAAGGGGTTTGCTGCAGTCCCGCCAGCAAGCCCGAGGCCACTGCATAGGGGATCAAACGCCTCAGAGGCTGCCACCAGCTCATGCGTTGGGGGCGGACAGGCCGAACAGTTTTTGCATGCGGGAGATAAGTGCACTGCGCCGTGAGCCATCTCGGTTCTCTCTGAGCGCTTCGAGTTCTCCGCGACGACTGGCAATCACAGAGCCCATGTTCTCAAGGATCTCCGGATACGTTTCTAGCAAAGGCACAAGATGCTGGCGTTTGATCTCGATCAGCACGCATTCGTCGCGGCAGATCACGCTCGCCGTGCGTGCCTCTCCAGTGCACAGCGCCATCTCGCCGAAGAAGTCGGAGCTCTGCAGGCTGGTGACCTGTTGGCCGGGCATAGCCGAGCCTTGGGTTGTGTGATCAGCTTTGAAGACGTCGAGGGTGCCGCTTACGACCATATAAAGGCTGTTCCCCTGATCGCCTTGACGCACGATGGTTTCCCCCGGGCCAAAGCTTTGGCAATTGGCGTTGTCAGCCAAAATTGCCAACTGCTCAGGCTGGAGGGTGCTGAAGATTTCAACGGAAGCCAGCAGCAATCGCTTTTGCCGCGCGTTCACCTCTCTGGAGGGCAAGCGAGCCGCGATTGGTTGATCACGGAACTCGCGCACGATCGGGTAGGGAATGGATTGGTCGATGCGGTGAAGCGCATACCAAACCTGTTCGAGCACATCACTTCTGAGTTGTGGCATCTCCGGTGCTGACTCCTGCCAGGTCAGAAGGCGGTAAATGATTGAGCTGTCGGCAAAGCTTGAGACCCACACTTTGGGGTGGGGCTGTTGCAGCACCTTGCGGTTGTTTTGCAAGGTGCTCTGCAGCAGTTGGATTGCCTGGCGTGGGGGAAGGCTGTAATCCAGTCCGATATCGATCAACTGCCCCACCGGCTCATCTGGTTTGAATCGCCTCAATCCCTCAACAGCGATCCTGCTGTTGGGAACCACGGTGAGGGATCCATCCAGACTGCGCACTCGCGTGGTCATCAGCCTTAGAGACGTCACCACGCCTTTGGTGAAGCCCAGGTCGATCCAGTCGCCTTCTTCAAAGGGCGAGTCGACCTGTAGTGAAATACCGGCAAACAGATTTTTGAGGGTTTCTTGCGCTGCCAAACCAACAACAGCCGTGACGACGGCTGAGGTGGCGGCGAGGCCGACAAGGTTGACGCGGAAATCCCTTTGAATCACAACCATCGTTACGGCCGTGATCACCGCGAGCGTGATCAGGTCGCGCAGGATTTTGGCTGTGGGTTTCCACCAACCCAGCTCTGCCGGAAGTTGGAGCAGCGTCCAGCTGGATAGACGGATCAGGCTGAACGTCCATAACAATGTGATCGCCGTTGTCAGTGATTGCTGCAGAAGCGGCAGATCGTTGTGGCCAACCATGTCTCCGACTGCTAAGAGCAGAGGGATGCCAACGGCTGCGATTAAGGGCATCCGCAGTGGTGGTGGTGTCAGCTTCTGGCGTCGACACACGCGCTGCAAAACGAACAGGGCAACGATGGTGAGCAGGCTGAAGACCAGAGTCATGACCGTTTAGCTCTGCAGATAGGTGCTCTGGCGCAGGCTGCTTTCCAAGTGATCCATCAGCCTGCGAGCCTCAGAGATTTTGAGCTGACTGCTGCGAATGGATTGTTCACTGGCCATTCGAAGCCGTTCCAAAAGTGTTTCCGGGTCGTGTTCCATCGCTTGCAGAACGTCGGCATTGGTGTCACCCCGCACCACATGATCCACTTGATAGGCACCGCCGGGAGCAAGACGGATATGCACGGCGTCGGTGGTGCCGAAGAGGTTGTGCAGATTGCCCATCACTTCTTGATAAGCACCGCCCAGAAACATGCCGATCAGATAAGGCTTGTCAGGCTGCAGTTGATGTAGTTCCAACAAGGGTTTGCTGCGCCCGTCGGCGATGAACCGATCCAAACGGCCGTCTGAATCGCAGGTGAGGTCGGCGAAATGGCCCAGTTCCGTGGGTTTCTCGTTCAGCCGATGCAGAGGCATCAATGGAAACAGCTGCTGGATGGCCCAGGTGTCCGGTGCTGATCTGAAAATCGAGAGATTGGCGTAGTAGGTGCGTGCCAACACCGCCGGCAACGCCTGAAGTTCGTCGGGCAGAAGGTCGTTTTCGGGGAGCCGATCGACAAGTGCGCGTGCACAGGCCCAGGTGAGTTGTTCGGCTCGGCTGCGGTCTGTGAGGCTCAAGTAGCCCAGACGAAAGGCCGCCAAGGCATCGTCTTTGAACTTCAGTGCATCGTTCCAGGCCTCCTGGAGCCGGGCCACATCTGCGCTGCCGTCCTGAGGAAGGTTGTCGATCCCTGCCAATGTTTCGCGCAGGTTGCGCACGATAAGTGTTTCATCGCTGCCTGGACGGGGGATGTCTTGCGCTAGCCCACCGGTGCCGAGCACGTTGAACACCAGCACCGAGAAGTGGCTGGCAATGGCCCGTCCGCTCTCACTCACGAGGGTCGGAACGGCAACACCATGGGGATCGCAGCCTTCCTTCACCGTGGCCACCACATCATTGGCGTAGTTCTGCAAGGAGTAGTTGGTGGAGGCGGCGGTTGCTGTGCGACTGCCGTCGTAGTCGATGCCCAAACCACCGCCTACATCCAGGAAGCCCATTGGTGCTCCGAGCTGGTGCAGTTCCACATAGACGCGCGCTGCTTCCTGCAGCGCGTCTTTCACCACAGCAATGTCATTGATCTGACTGCCCACGTGGAAATGCAGCAGACGCAGTTCATCAAGAAGCCCCGCATCCCTGAGGGCTTCCACAGTGGAGAGGATTTCGGGCACCGGCAAGCCGAATTTGGCTTTCTCCCCCACCGAGCTCCCCCAGCGACCGGTGCTACGGCTGGAGAGGCGAGCCCGCAACCCGATCAGAGGTGCGGCTCCAAGCTCTCGGCTGGCATCGATGATTCGCTGCACCTCATCGGCTTGCTCGATCACCACCACGGGTTTCCGGCCAAGGCGTCGGGCCAGGATGGCGGTTTCGATGTAACGCCGATCCTTGTAACCGTTGCAGATCAGCAGGGCCTCAGGGTCGTCGATTAACGAGAGTGCGATCAGCAATTCGGCCTTGCTCCCCGCTTCCAGGCCGAAATGCCAGCGTCGTCCACAGCTCACCAGCTCCTCCACCACATGGCGCTGTTGGTTGCATTTCACTGGGAACACGCCCTGATATCGGCCCTCGTAGCCGTACCGCGTGATGGCTCGTTCGAAGGCGGCATGGAGGCTCTCCAGCCGGTCTTCAAGGATGTCGTCGAACCGAATCAACAGCGGGAGATTCAGGTTGCGGTCTTGCAGGCCCTCCACCAACTCCACAAGATCGAGACTGCCGCCACGTTCTCCACGCGGCTGCACGCTCACATGACCGCGCAGGTTGATCGAGAAGTAGGGGTCGCCCCAACGTTCCAGGCCGTAAAGCTCGGCACTTTCCTGCACATTCCAATCTGGACTGGATGATCCGGCGCTGGCGGTCGCCTCAGGGCCCTGTGGATTGGGGTCGGCGAGCACCATGTGGTTGCAACTGCTGATCGTTTGGCCAAATCTAAGAAGCCTGAATCCAGCCAACAGAGACGTGACTCGGTTAGCACGGCTTGCCAAGGGGCAGGCCCAGCAAAGAGCATGGCCCGGTTAATACGATTTTTCATTCATGGCCACCGAACGCACATTCGTCGCCATCAAGCCTGATGGTGTCCAGCGCGGGCTGGTGGGCGAGATCCTGGGTCGCTTCGAGCGCAAGGGTTTCAAGCTGGTTGGCCTGAAGCAAATCACTCCCAGCCGTGAGCTGGCTGAGCAGCACTACGGCGTGCATAAGGAGCGTCCTTTCTTTGCTGGTCTTGTTGAGTTCATCACCTCCGGCCCTGTGGTGGCCATGGTTTGGGAAGGTGATGGTGTGATTGCCAGCGCCCGCAAGCTGATCGGTGCTACGAAGCCTCTGGAGGCTGAGCCAGGCACCATCCGTGGAGATCTCGCTGTGAACATCGGCCGCAATGTGATCCACGGCTCTGATGCTGCTGAAACGGCACAGTTTGAAATTGGCCTGTGGTTCCAAGCGTCTGAGCTGAACGATTGGACTCCTTCCGATCAGGGTTGGCGCGTCGAGGGCTGATCTCCACAGGCTTGAGGCCAAAAAAACCGCTCTGCATCAGCAGGGCGGTTTTTCTTTGGATGGTTTTGTGCATTCCTCAGACAACTTCTGCTGGTGCTGCGGTGGTGCTCAAAGCAGGTCCAGCATCGGGCCCTGAGATGGATGGGCTCGCTGCAACTGGACTGAAGCTCTCCGCTGATGCCTCCACAGCTGTGCTGCTTACGGCTGGGCCTGCTTCCAGTTCAGGCAGAGGGGCGATTGTCACCGGTGCGACGAGTCCTGCAGTCGCCAGATCAAGAGCGGTGCTTGTTAGAGGCTGGGTTGTCACCATCTCCATGGTCGTGGCATCGCTTGTTGCGGGTGAATCAGGTAAGGGCATCGGTTGAATCGTGCCGTTGGCAAGGGTTTGATCGGCTCCGACGCCTGTAACCGGGTCAACATTGGTGTCCATCGTTGGTTGACTATCGAGAGCTGGTTGGAACACAGGGGTCTCCAAAGACGTTTTCCCCTCGGGGCCTGATACTTCATCCGACTGCTGCTGCTGCTGCTGATTGAGAACGAAGTCGTCTTGATTGATCAGCACGGAATCAAGGTTGTTCCTGCTGAAGGCGGAGGCCTGGACTCCCCTGAAAACAACCAGAGCCGTGTTGCCCTTGTCCTGCTTGGAGGCACCATCAGCATCGAAGACAAGCACGCTGTCGTCTCCGTTCTGTTCGAAGCTCAGGAAGCCATCGGCAAAAATGGATTCACGCTTGAGGCCGACTCCATAGCTACGCAGGATGTCGTCAACGTTGATGCTGTCTCCACCGGATCCTGTTGTGAAATCCTCGAATTTGAGGGCATCGCGAAGATTCAGGCCAGTGGCTGAGTCTTCTGATTGCATCGCTTCAGTGTCACTCTGGTCGAGTGTGTTGTTGATTGGTGCTTCTGCCTTGAGCTCGCCTTCGTTGTTGTTTCCCTGCTCATTGTTGTTGGCCTGAAGCAGGCTGGCGAAGTAATTGCGGCTCAGTTGCAGCTGGTCGGAACCCTCTCCGGAGACATAGGAAATCCGGGTGCCGCCATCAACTCTCAGAACATCGTCACTGGCTCCGCTGTCAATTTGGAGCTGATCGGTTTCGAGTCCCGAGATTCGGATGGTGTCCAGGCCATCGCCGGTGAGGATTCGGCTCTGCAGAGCATTGCCTTCGATCTCGATCTTGTTATCCCCTGCTCCCGCATCGAGGGAGCTGTCGCGCATGGCCCAGGCATTGGTGTCTTGGCCGTTGGCGCGAGCTGAGATGCGGACGCGGTCATTGCCGGAGCCGGTATCGAGGGA
>MDSW01056578.1_pt1 | contig 15560 bp, 8 predicted proteins | sample 811171 | NCBI WGS metagenome assembly MDSW01 (sample SAMN05326641, study PRJNA326480) | marine metagenome | isolation source: seawater | place: Atlantic Ocean: North West | collected 2012
ACACCCTGAACGTCGCCCTGGACGCGACGCTGCAGAAGAATCTGATCATGTCCGACACAGCTGCAGCCCTGACGCACTCAGCCGCGACTGGTGGACTGACCATCAAGAGCACGAATGGATACGTGGATGTGGAGCAAGTCCGCTTCACAGACAAGGCAATCGGCATCGATGTCGACCCAGACCTCGTGAACCTCGAAAATGGTGCTGTGACCATCTCTGGCTCACTTAGCACAACTGGAAACTTCAAGGTTGCATCTACCAAGTTTACCGTCGATTATGCGACGGGGGACACTGGAATGACGGGGACCCTCACGGTGTCCGACGCAACAACGTTGTCGAGCACTCTTGATGTCAATGGTGCCGTGACGCTGTCAGATACGGTCAATGTTGCGCTGGACGCAACACTGCAAGGCGATCTCATCATGGACCATGCGGCTGCAGCCCTGACGCACTCAGCCGCGACTGGTGGACTGACCATCAAGAGCACGAATGGATACGTGGACGTGGAGCAAATCCGCTTCGCCGACAGGAAGATTGGCACCAGCGCTGATGCTGAGTTGATCACTTTGGCCACTGGTCAAGTTTCAATCGGTGGAACTCTGAAACTGGACTCTACTGGAGACGTGGAGGTCGCAAAAGCTCTTGCTTCCATCACTCACACTGGTGGCACCGGCATGGCAATCAGTAGCACGTCTGGATACGTCGATATCGAGAGTGTTCGCTTTGATGGTAGTGCGATGGGTCCCACCGGTGATCCCGACTTGGTGACCCTCGCGAGTGGGGCCTTGACCATCGCTGGCACCCTCAGTACCTCGGGCACCTTCACAGTGAATGGAAATAAATTCTCGGTCGCGTCAGACACGGGTAACACTGCGGTCCTCGGAAACCTTGGTGTGACCGGCGCCGCGACGTTATCGAGCTCTCTTGCTGTGAACTCGGACTTCACTGTTGCGGGGGACAAGTTCAAGGTTACGGCGAGCTCAGGAGATACAACTGTGGCTGGCACGTTCACATCATCCGGGGATGCTACTATGTCTGGAGCCCTCGGCGTGAGTGGAGTTACCACGATGGCCAGCACCCTCAACGTCGGATCCGATTTCAAGGTGGCCACGGACAAGTTCTCGGTCACTGCACTCACCGGAAACACCGTGGTGGGCGGTACCCTCGGAGTCACGGGCGCGGCGACGCTTTCGGGCACCCTGGATGTGACTTCTGATTTCAAGGTTGCCACCTCAATGTTCACGGTGGCTTCTGGTAACGGCAACACCGCAGTCGGCGGAACCCTCACCGTGACCGGAGCTGCGAGTTTCGCGGATTCCGTGTCCATGAGTGAGACTGCGGCGACGTTTACGCACACGGGTACCACGGGCTTGACAATTTCCTCCAGCGGGTATGTGGACGTCGAGCAGGTGCGCTTCAATGGTAAGCTCATCGGCGTCGACGGTGATACCGACCTGCTTTCTCTCGAATCCGGCGCCGTGACGGTAGCTGGCAGGCTCAACGTGAATGGCGATACGGACCTGTCTGGTGGCAACGTGATGACATCGTACCATGCCGCAACCGCTTCCACAGGCGGTGTCACGATTCCTGCTGGAACCACTGTGTGCAAGATCACGGGATCAGTCGCTTCCAGTTTCAGCGTCTCTGTGGCGGGGACTCCCTCTGGTGGTCAGCTCATGTTCATTCGCAATGATTCTGACAAGGCCACTTCTGGCCTTGCGCTGAACGCAGGGGAGGGTGGTCTTTTTGTCTATCACACCGGTGCGTGGCATAGGATTATATAAACAAGCGGGCTGATGAGCCGCGGTGAAGCTGCTCAGACCCAAACAAACATATTTCAAAAACGGCAAAAGCTTGACGGGGCAATCTGGTGAGAGCACGATGTGAATTTTGACCCCGCGCGATAAAACCCGGCCTCTTGAGAGGTTGAAGAGTGAAGTTCGCGCGGCGGAGTCATGTCACATACCACGGGCTTCTCTGCGAGTTGTTTAGTTGACTTTAATCAAATATCAGTCGTTTCAATTTACGGTCACCCTGAGCCATCCCCCCCCTACTGCCTCGGCGCCCCACCCACCGCAGCCTCCGGTAGACGCTCCACGGTATACCTGTGCTGTTGGAGGAACATGATGGGTACCCCAGGAATTTTGCGTATCCGTCGCTTCAGGTCGGTGTCGCACGTGGCAACGATGTAGCACTTGTGCTGCCTGACGCGTTCGCAGATGCAGTCGTCGGCGTACGTGCCCGGGTGCGTGCACGGTAGCCTCACGAATCTCGGGTCCTTCGCCACCCTCAGCGCAACCCTATATTTCTGACCGAGTTTTTCTAACTCCGCCATCACGCAATCGGTGATGTGCGGGACGCACTGCGCGTACAGGCAGTCCATCATCCCCTTCACGAGGTCCATCTTGTTCTTGATGGAGAAGTTGATGAAGTTGGTGTCCACGAGAACGTTGTACGGGGGGCCGAGCGCGGAGTTGTGCTTGAAGAACAGCGACGATGCCGTAGCCTCGCTGCGAAAAGGACGCGAGGGGATGGAGAGAGGGTGAGCCGACGGGACGGACGACGGGTGGAGTTGCGGAATTGCGGGGAAGGAGAGCAGCAATCTCGTGCCGGACTCACATGTGCTTCAGCTCAGGCTCGTCGTCGCGCTTCTTCGTCTGATGCTTCTTCTTGTCAACCTTCGCATCCTTCGGGTTGAGCATGCGCTTCACCTCGGCGAACCTCTTCGCTCGCTCTTTCTTCCCCATCGTGTCAGACCGGCACCGACAAAATAGAGCGCCCTTGCGGCGGAGAGGATGCCGTGGACCAGACCGCCGACGAGTGCCTTCCGGACGGACTTGGCTCGAGTTTTGCGCGACGAAACCGGTACACGCGAGCTTTTCTCACCGACCAGTATCGCGCAGGGGCGTGAGAGCGAATGGAATATCCGCCTGCCTGCTCGCAACGTTGTGGTGCGCAAGCCACCGCCGCCGACGACTTTCTCTCAAAAAGGACCCCATTAACCTTTAACACTTATATGAATGCCACATGCAGATACACGTGGCGTGATTTTAAATCGTGTATTTATAATTTAACGTAGTGCTTCCTGACTATTTCTTGCGTGGTCTCGGTTTCGAGGTTTTGTTTGGCTTATCGTGAATTGCCCGTCGCATTCCTGCCGGAGCAAGCTGCCTTCGAGGGGAGGAGGAGGCATGAGGCCTCTCCTCGAATCGATGCCACAACCCCGAGAGCATCGGGCGGGACGGGCGAGGGGGATCGGGCACGTGAAGGTCTCTTCAATGGACCTGACCGGGCGAGTGTCTCGGCCAAATTATCCTTCGTCGGAACTGACCTCGGGGGCGTCGCCGGGCCAATCTGACGATACGCGTGGAGGGGAGGGAAGGAGCGGCGACAGGGATGAGTGTAACTGGCACGTTGACTTTCCGCTGAGATTCAGGGGCGGGCTCACCCGCGGCGGCCTCGACGTCACCCTGGAGCTCGTGAGGGTGAGTGGTGGGGGCGAGCTTCCCGCGGGGACGCCGTGGCGAGACGGCGCGTGGGGCGGGCCGAGCGCCGCCGCGGGAACCGCGGGAACGATAGGTGCGGTCGTGGACGTCGTTGAGACAGCCATGGTGTTCGCATGCGTCGATGCCGTGCGTCTCGACGGGAGAATCTCGGCCGCGTTCGCCGCGGCGGGCGCGGCTCGACTCGCCTCTCTGCACTCTCGAAGGCGACGCGATGCCCTCGAGACGGGCACCTCAAGACGGGAACGCATCGGCGCGGGGGGAGCGGGGACCACCCTAGATACGAACCTTACCCTGGCGGGGGGTTTCTTCGACGAAAATCCAGAGGGTGGGGCGGCGCTCGCCGCGAGGCTCTGCGCGGGAGCCCTAGCGCTGCGCGCAACCGGCGCGGCTCTCGCCCTCATCCACCCGGAGCTGCGGCGGACGCTGCGCAGCGCCGCGTCCCTCGCGGGGGTGAGGGTGGCGTTCGCGCAGCCCACGGGCGGTGGTGTGGGTGGCGACGTGAACGCGAACCGGGTTGATAAGTCGGACGTGTGGCACCGAAGGTACCGGTGGGCCGCGCTGAGGCTGGCGGGTCACGTTCCCCGGACCCCCATCGCGCCCGTCCTCGGGCCGGTGCTCAAGTTCGCGGCGGGAGTAGCCATCGCAGCGACGACCCTGGGAGAGGGCGATGAAACCATCGAACTCGGACCGATGGTAGCGGGTGCGGCGGTACCCTCGGGGCAGGGGCTGCGTGCCGGGCGGCGAAGAAGACTGCGGGTGGACTGGTCGCCGCGCCGCGGGTTGGGGGGGAGGGGGGCGAGACGGGCGGAGGGGGTCGGCGGGGGCGGGGACACGCACATCGCGCTGCTCAGCCTGGACCAGATCACCGCTGCGGATGTTCTGGCCCCGCCTCTGCCGGCCCTGGGCCCGCCCCCGTCGCCCCCTCCGGCCCCGGGGGCGTCGGAGGCGTCATCCCCGCCTTCCTCCACGCGAAGCTCACCCAGGAAACCCCCTCGGTTCGGCTTCCGCGGCGGTGCCGCGCCGCCGCAGTCGCCACCCGCGACTCCCGAGAGGAGTGAACGTGGAATCGTCCCAACGGATCAATCCGTCGCCTCGTCGTCCTCGTCGTCCGACCTCGATTCGTCCTTGAACCGGGACGGGGACATTTGGCGGGACGAACGGTACGCCGCGGCTCGCGCGGGTTCAATCGAGCTCACACTCCGCGCGTGGTACCTCGCGTTCGCGTTCATCCCCGTGTTCGTGTGGACGGTTCCTCTTCTGATCCTCTCCGAGAGCGCCGCGTACGTGCGGCTCTCGCTCCTCTTCTCCCGCGCCATGTTTGCGGCTAGCGAGGACGCCGCCGCCGAGTGCCGCGCCGCCATGCGACGCCGTGCTTGGAAGGCGCTCCATATCTCCATCTCCATGTGCGGCGCGGCGCTGGTCAAGTGGGCGCAATGGGCATCCGTCCGCAGGGACATGTTCCCTGAAGACTTCTGCGAAGTTCTCAGCGCGCTGCATGACGATGCTCCGCGTCACTCCAAGCGTCAGACTGCGAGATTGGTTCGGAAGGAGCTCGGCGCACCCATCGAGGCTGTGTTTTCGCACTTTCCAGACGAGCCGGTCGCGTCGGGCTCGATCGCCCAGGTGTATAGGTGCGTGTTGCGCCCGGAGGTGGCGCGTGCATGCGCGAGTCACGACCCCGAGCTGGCGCGAAGGCTCAGAAACCAGTCAAAGGACTTGGTGATGACGGGCGCTCAGGCGCACGGGGTGGCGGGGACCAGCGGCTCTTCATCGCGTCCGACCGGATTTTTGGGGCGTTGGTTCGGTTTCGGGCGGGGTGAAAACGAACACGGGGATAGTGCGGATGCGCTCGCGGCCGCGGCCGCTCCCGCGGATGAGCCGTGCGTGGTGGCGGTGAAGGTTCGGCATCCAGAGGTTGATCGACAGATTTTCTTGGACTTTCAGATTCTCAAGCGCGCGGTGCGGCTGATCTCCAACGTGCCGGCACTGCGGGATCTGAACCTGGAGGAGACCCTCGGACAATTCTCGCACACGATGACCGCGCAGACGGACCTCCGCACGGAGGCGAGGAACCTGCGCAGGTTTGGACGGAACTTTGCCAGAGAGCGTTGCATCAACGCGCCGTGGCCGCTTCCCGGTCTCGTCACCGAGGGTCTGTTGTGCGAGACTTTCGAGAAGGGTGAGTCAGTCTCGAGCGTCATCCGTCGCGAATGCGAGCACAACGACACGCTGTGCTCTTACGGCGTGGACTGCTACTTCAAGATGCTGCTTCGCGACAACTTCCTCCACTCGGACCTGCACCCGGGGAACATCCTGTACCAGGACCACATGCTCAGGACGGTGCCGAAGATTGAGTCCGAGGTGCGACTGGTGCTCCTCGACTTTGGTATCGCCGACGAGCTCCCAGTGGAAGTTCGCAACGAGTTCCTCACCTTTCTGTTCACACTCGTGCACAAGGACGGAACAGCAGCCGCCAACGCCATCCTCCGCTGGTCGTCGGCGCAGACCTGCGTGGGAGCGGCCGCCGACGCCCTGCGCGCCGACATGACCGCGCTAGTGGACTCCATGTGCGACCTCAGGAACATGCGCGTTGATATCGACGCCGTGCTCAAGGCCGTGATGGTTCTGCTCAGACAACACAAGGTGGCCATCGACCCGGTTTACGCCACGCTGGTGGTGTCGCTTTGTGTTTGCGTTGGATTTGCCAACTCGTTGGACAAGGACCTGAACCTGTTCGAGGTTGCTGTGTCCGCCTTCGTCAGTTACAGTTGCGTTGGCGAGGTGGTCAGCGGAAAATTATACCAATGATGTGGCAAGTTGTATTGATAGACGATAGTGTTATATTCGGCACTCGATTGAGCTGACCCGCCCCCGGCCTCCGCCAGCACCGCTTCCATCCGAGTTCGCATCCACCCGAGTTCCCACGCCTCTCTTTTATCTGTTGACCAAAAAAATATGACTTCAGCCCGACACTCCTCCGAGGCCCCAGGCCCAAGCCTGGCTATCGGCGGCTCGGATCAGGTCGAGGATCGGGTATTAAAAACTTGTGGAAAGGCCAGCAGCGCGTCAGCCGAGAGGAGGTGGTGCCAACACGTAGTCGCTCGCGTGGAGTCTCGGAGTCTGTGCAGATGAAAAAACCGACGTTGGAAGGACCGCGATGGAAGGGGAAGGACCGCGATGAGGGCGGCAAGGGCGCGGATGCGAGTCATCTTCGCAGAAACACGACACCCGATACGGTCCTGGACCCACCTGAAGCTTCAATCGGCCTCGAAGATGCTCCCGAGGACCCCATCGCGGAAGAAGTCTCGGATGAGGAAGAGGATCTCGGAGAAGAGGGGAACCACGGCAGTGAGCGCCTGGAAGCCGGCGCGCACGCGTCGACGTCTCGGTTCGCCACCTCCGAGCTCGCACCCGTGCTCATACCCGATCGAACCATCCCCGGGCTCGTTCGCGTGGACGTGCCGGGACTCAGGGTGGACGGTCCGTGCCACCGCTCATGCTGCGGGGGACCGAGGGAGTGGCTGGCGAAGCATGTGCCCACTCCTCACGTCCTGCCGCCTCTATTCCCCGGCGCGGAACCGACGGTTGTTTTCGGGGTGGCGACCGAGGAGGCGAACCGAACCGTAGGACTTGAGCCTTGGACCGGGAAGCTCTGCGTGAGGTTCGGGGGCGTGCAGAACAACGGGGTGAAGGCGGCGATGAAGACGGCTGGGCTCCGGGTCGCTTCAACCGCAAAGGGCGAGAAGCTCACGTTCGACTTCAACGTCGCATGGAATGGGTGCTTGAAGGACGAAGATTACAAACGAGTCGACAAATACCAGCGAGTTAATCACTTTCCCGCCACCTGGGAGCTGGGAAGGAAGGACAGGCTCGGGCGGAATCTGACCAAGGCGCGGCGGCGACGGCCGGAGTTTTTCGACATTCAACCAAAATCGTTCCTGCTTCCCGCGGACAAGGACGACTGGCGGTTGGAGTGCACTTACAATCCGGATGGCATGTATATCCTCAAGCCCCCCGCATCTTCCAGGGGCAGGGGGATAAGGATGTACAAGGGACCCAAGGACATCAAACCCGAGAAGAACGTCCTCATTCAGCGATACATTCGCGACCCTCACCTCATCGACGGGTACAAGTACGACATACGAGTCTACGTGGCGGTGACGAGCTTGGACCCACTGCGGGTGTACGTGTACAGGGAAGGGCTCGTCCGGCTTGCCACGGAAAAGTACACGGAAGACGGGGATGATCTGAAGAGGCGATGCATGCATTTGACAAACTACAGCGTCAACTCCAAGCGCGAAGGATTCACCATGGGTGAGAACGCGGCAGAGGACAACGTCGGATTCAAATGGAGCCTCTCCGCGTTGCGACGGCACTTCGACGATCAAGGGCTAGACTATGCCGAGGTCTGGTCGCAGATCAAGGCAATCGTGACCAAGACCATGATGGCAGTGGAGGGTCCGATGAACACCAAGTTTAAGATGCTGGTGCCAAACCGCCGAACCTGCTTCGAGGTGTTTGGGTTTGACATCATGCTGGACTCGAAGCTTAGGGCGTGGCTCATCGAGGTCAACACAGGGCCGTCTCTGTCTGCGCCGAGTAAGATGGATCTGCATATCAAACACAAGATGGTGGCAAATCTGTTCAACCTTGTGGGCATCGTGCCGTATGACCGTGCGCAGTTTGCCGAGGCTGAGAAGCGCCGGCGGATGGAGCGCATCACAGGCGTGTCCTTTTCCGGTCGCGGCACCACCAAGAAAACAGTCGCGGCTCGGCGCAACTTCAAGGCACTTGGTACCCTGAACTTTAACGATGTTCCAATGGAGGACCTGCCAGAGGTGATCGTGGAATCGGAGGCTGAGTTAGCGCGCGCGGGAGAGTTTGACCGGTGTTTCCCGTCCTCGGATCCGGCGGAGAACGATACCTACCTGGAAAACTTTGAATTCCCGCGGTTTGACAATTCGCTTCTGTGCCGTTGGGAGCATCACAAGCACGCGCTGAGGCACCCGGATTTATATCCCAAGGAGTCACGTCCAAACACGGCATCGTCAGCATTGAGCGTAGCGCAATTGCGCGGATCCACCCCAGGGGCTGGTGCGACCAGGAGGCTTAGCGGCGCCGCGACTCAGAAGAGGGCGTCGACCACAACCAGGATGGTAACCTTGGCGCCCACGACGGCCGTCGCGGGTGAGCCGTTCAGGTCAGGTACAGTGCTGCCGCGGCCCGTTTCTATGGTCGATAAGCTCACCTCATCGCTGCGGCGGCTGAGTGGGGTCGGCAGCAAGAAGCCGGCTCACGGGCTTGATCTGACGGGGGTTGGATTGCAGCGTGACGAGTCCGGCGCGAGCAGTGGGAGGCCCGTATTTCGTTGATGTCAGTATAAGGTGTCAATGCGCGCTACTAAGTTTACTAGGTGGCTGTTCTCGTGGACGTCCGACGCCGAACACTCCGCCTTATCCCACCTGAATCCTCTGCCAATCCCGCCTCTGAAGCAGTGTTGCGGTAGAAGCGGGACTGTCGAATCGCCTCCACCTGCCGAGCATCATCGTGGCTTTCCGAGTCTCCTTGAATCCTCAAAAATATTGTCCTATAGCGGCTCTCAACCACGAACGTTGTAAGAACGGAAATGAGCCCGTACAACATCGTAGGGGGGACGAACATCTCAGTCTGCGTTTTATTTTTGAACCAGTCAAATCTGAGACCGATGCGTTCGAGGAGGAATGAGACTTGTAAACCTTTAATGCTCGATACCGCCCCTCCCACAGCCATGCTCCTGATAAACGTAGCGAATATACACGCCATGCTCACAAATGTAACGATGAACGAGCGCATGAGCAGGTGCATACCGATAGCCTGGATCACACCCAAGAGAAGCGGAACATCCAAGGAGAAGTGCATCACGTCGTCCGTGTCCGTGTCAGCCCTTTGGAAGTTGAGAATCCCAAAAAAGGTTATTATGCTGTTAGCATACAGCATCAGACGTAAGCCGATGATCAAAGGTGTGCGGTACTGGATGTATGTTCTCTTTTGCGTCAACATGAAGCATATCTGCAGCAAGTTGACCACGAAGTACAACACCGTGTTTAACCGCTTTGACTGGGGAGTGGACGATACCGAATTCACGCGCGCGTAGAAAACCGACGAGCTGATCAGGGACACCCCACACTTCAGCGAATCTATTGTGAACATCTGCAAACGGTGCCAATACTCGAATCGCGCCTCCATTGCTGGGTCAGGGAATTCCATGAGCGGCACCCACACCGTTGTGCGCTTCCAAAACTTTTTGAACGCGTTTGTAGTTTGCGAAAACAACCCAAAGTCCCCATCGATACTCGATGTCATCCGAGACCCAGTCGAGCTTACACTCATCGATGCACGATCGCCGCCTTGTCGCGAGGGCACGCGTCCTCGCGATGTTATGGCTCTTTGGTTCTCAACAGCGAACATCAGCCGCGAGTGCCTTTTCTTGACAAGTAGGATGAGCGCCGGCATCACCACCAGGAAGCCAAAGTCGAAGATGAACCCGCGCATGGAGAAGGAAAAATCAGCTTCGAGCTCGAGTTCAGCCCGTCGTGCGGCCGGGAGCTTGGCTGACGGCGAGCATATCCCCATAGGCGAGCACCTCCAATCCTCAATCCCGTCGAGAGCCGACTCCTTCAGCGCCAGCGACATCCGCAGGAAGACGAAGAACGCCAGTTGGACGACCAGGCTGAGCAGATTGTCGACCTGCCACCCCACCGTGCCCCACACTCCCCAAAATAGCCGCGAGATCACGAGCTGCGACCGCGAAACGTCCCACGCGCCGCTGTGAACGTACCCCATCAACAAGAACGCGAGCGTGAGCGACCGCACAGTCACCACGATCGACACGCGATTCGCCTCGTACCACGCCCGCCTCGCGCGCATCACCCACGCGAGCGCGACCAAAGTCGCCGTCACCAGAGCGTTGGACCACACGCGCGAGAGGTCGTCGGCCAGGCTCGTCACCGGCCGCGCGGCCCACGGTCCGAACAGGAAGGGCATCGCCACGACGTGGAGCGTGAGGGTTAGGCGGGTGCACAACTGGTCGGTCAAGAGCAAAACTTTCCGCTCCCACGCGCTGAAATCCGCGCGACTGTCGTCGCCTCCCCGCGGTGGAGCATCGCCAACCCATTCGCGACGGTAGCTCATGTTCACACCACGCGTTGACGCGACGCACGCGAGCGCGCGTGCCGGCGCGCGACTGTTGAACACAACAAATCGCCAGACCGAAAAGTGGCAACAATAATGTCGTCAAAACCAGCTGCAAAATTATCATAATTTGCAAAAGTCAGAGACTAACTGTACACTCACAACAGCGAGGATTGAAATAACGTATGCAGTTCTCTCACAGATTTTTCCCCTTTCCACGAGCAGGCCCTCCACCGTGGATGTTTCGGTCCGTTTTCCCGGGCTTTCCAAACGATTCTCCACCTCCACTTTCCACGGAGACCGGCGGCTGGCTTGAGATAATACACCGTCATTTCGGCCGCTGCTCCCACCATTCCGCGGCAGCGCGCGTACTCGACTGACGTAGGGCGAGAACTCGCGAGGGATGTCCTCCGAGGAGCGTGTCGCCCCGAAAACCCTCGAGAGCTCGCGTCATCGCTCCGCGGAGGAGAGATGCGAGCCCCGCGCGAGCGCCTCCCGGGTTCCTCCCGATATCGCCAGCCTTCCGTGCGACCTCGCGGCGCGGGTGCTGGCCACGCTGCCCCCGCACACGCGCGCCAGGTGCGCCTCGGTGTGCAGGACCTGGCGCGAGATGATGCGGGAACTCCCGCCCGAGCAGCTCTGGCGCGAGCTCGACTTCGTGCGAGGCGCGGACGAGACGTTCAAGGTGCGCCCGCCTCCGTCCTCCCGAACCGCGAGAGGCACTTTTGAGAAATTTTCCCAATTTCCTTTGCTGACGCGGCAATGGCCACCCGATGCGCAGGTGAACAAGGAGACGGTGACCGCCGCGGTGAGCGCGGCGAAGGGTAAGATGAGGGTCCTTAAGGTTCCCGGCGAGGCCGGCATCTCTAGGGCATCTCTGGTCTCCCTCATCAGGGACAACCGCGAGTCCCTGAAAGAGCTTCACGCGCACTGCTCCACCGACGGGGAGCGGGGATACTGGACGCCCAAGCAGGTGCACGCGGCGATGTCGGCGGCGGGATCCAGATTTCGAAGGCTCGCCGTGGACGTCAAGTCTAGGGGCGTGTGCCTCGCGCTCATCCAACAGCTGGCATGCCCGGTGGTGCGGGTGCGTCGCCTGGACGTTCGGGCCGCCCAGCTCGGCGCCGTTGAAAAGGTTGAGCTTTTCGGGGCAATCGCGCGGATGCGAAGCAAGGCCGCCGCGCTCGTCAGGTCCGGCTCGGCGCTCTCGTTGACGGACATAGCGAATGAGTACGGGGCGAGCGGGGGATTCAGGGGGCTCGGCGGCGGGGAAGAGGACGAGGAGGACACGCTGCGGTGCCTCACGCTCGCGTCGTGCGGCCTCGACCGCGACGACGCCGCGGCGCTGGCGGACGCCGTCGCCGTGGGTATCGGGAGGGATTCGACGGATCCCGGGATCCCGGCGACGATCCGCGGGCTCGGGTTCGGCCATGCCGCCGCCGACGAGCATCGCGCGCCGCCGCTGAACCTCAACCTCGGGGATAACCCGTCGCTGGGATGCGTGGGCGCGAGGGCGATATCCGCGCTCGTGGCGGAGGGCTCGGTCGCGACGCTGAGCCTGGAGAACTGCGGGGTGGGAGAGCTCGGGGCGGCGGCACTGGGTGAGGCGTTAGCGTCGCCGGGGTGCGTCCTGCGCTCGCTGAACATCGGAAGGAATTTCGTGGGCGCGGAGGGCGCGGCTGCCATCGCGGCGGGGCTCGCGAGGGGAGCAAAGGCGAGAGCCGCGGCGGGACTGGCCGCGACCCTGACGGATCTCAGGATCGGAAACAACGCGATAGGGTGCGAGGGCATGGTCGCACTCGCGTCCACAGCCGCTCGTTCCGACGCGTTCGTCGCCCTGGAGCGTCTGGAGGTTCCCATGAACGGGATTGGCCCGGATGGCGCGGCTGCGCTGGCGAGGTCGATCCTCGCGACGCCGTCCGTCCCCGACGTCGGCGAGGAAGACGACGAGGAGCCGTTCACCGCGTCCGATGTGTGCGGCGCGCCCGTGTTACGTGAGTTGTTCATGGACGGTAATCCCCTCGGCGCTGTGGGCGCCGCGGCCATCGCGAACGCGTGCGCGGCTGGGTCGGCGGATGACCCGAGACCGAGCCTGGAGGTTCTCAGCCTGAGCGCCACGCGTCTGGGGGTATCGGGGGCATCCGCGTTGGCGGCGGCGATGATCATCCCGAACGGACGCCTCTCGTGCATCGCCCACCTCGACATTTCCGCCAACGACATCGGCGAGTCCGGCGCGGGGTTCCTTCGTTCGCCGCCGACGGCGGTTGGGGACGACGACGACAAACCGGCCAGCCGCCTCGACCCCGCTGGCGCCGAGGACATCCATCCCGCCGGAGATATCGCGGGGATATCCCCGCGCCTGATCTCGCTCGCCTCCAGCCTCGCATCGGCGCCGTCCCTGCGTCGCCTCGACCTCGGATACAACAACCTCGGCGACGCGGGCGCGGGGGCGATTGCGTCCGCGTTTTCCCTCGGGCTGGGCGCCGGTGGAGTCGAGCTGGACCTGCAGAGAAACTCCATCGGGGACGAGGGAGCCGCGGCGCTGGCGAGGGCACTCGGGGAATGCCTCGAGAGCGCGGTGCGCAGTTTGGACCTCCGGTCGAACGCCATCGGCGACGCCGGGTTGGAGGCGCTCAGCGCTCACGTCAAGGCGGGCACGGCGAGGTTGAACTTCATGCCCGCCAGGTGGACCGTGCCGGGGCCGGTGGTGCCGGACGGGGCGGTCACTGACGTCGATGTTACCGTCGGGGCGGTCGCTGAAGTTGCCGTTACCGTCTGAACGGCGACCGACCCCCATGTAGCTAAAGTAAAATATATCTCTCCTAAGTCTTATGATATCAAGCCGCCAGAATCGAAATCTCCCACAGTGATGTCGTCGGCGGCGGCACGGGCAGCGACCGTGACCGTCGCAAAGCCGCCGCGCAGCGATGGCGGCGGTCGCGTGTCCGAGTCTCAGCTCCTGGCGAGGGGCGGCATGCCCAGATGGCCCGTGTGCGCGTGGCGGCCGCACAGGCGTGGACTTCCGGAAGGGGTGGGCATCCCCGTCGGCGCGTTCGTGACCTCCCGGCCGCAGGTTCTGCAGAGGGTCAGGCAGGCCCTGATGGGCACGGGGCGGCTCAAGTGGAACGGAGTGACGCGCTTCGACGCGAGAGTGTGGGAGGCTCTGTGCGCGACGGGGTACGTCTCCGGCGAGTCCCTGCGCGAGGACGGTTCCGGCGACGAATGGGCGGTGCACGTGTTCGGCATCTCCGAGGGTCAACGCGAGGTGGACGCGATGGAGGAGCTCCTGGCATCCGGCGACGTGCGATACGTCCCTAACGTTCGCATCGGTTCACCCGCGTGCTACGTCGACACGAAGAGCCGACACGAGGGCTGCTCGGGAAGGGAGCCGGAGCTCAGGTCGTGGTCGCCGCTCATCCCGGAAGACGAGCTGGAGCGCACCAGGCGAAAACGAGCCGAGGACGAGCGCGCGTCGCGCGCACCCCGCGGCCAATCACCTCCGCGATGGCGACCCGCCGCGCACACCGCGCTCGCCGCCGCGGTGGACGGAGAAGGCGACGCCGGCTCATCGTCGACGGATGGGTTCACGTCGTCGACGGATGGGTTCACGTTCTCGGAGCTGTTCGCGGGGATTGGCGGGTTCGGCGTCGCGCTGCGCAGCCTGGGCGGAACCCCCGTGTTCGCGTCGGAGCTGTGCGGGCGCGCGCGGAGGACCTACCTGGTGCACCACGCCGGATCGTGGCGCGACGACGTGTCCAACTACCCCAACGCGTCACCGAACCCCGACGCGTCACCGCGGCGGACACCGCCGCTGGTCTGCTGCGGGGACATCACGGACGTGTGCGAGACGCTCGTGCCGCCGCACGACGTGCTCACCGGCGGGTTCCCGTGCCAGTCCTTCAGCCGCAGAGGGGATATGCTCGGTTTGGACGACCCGCGGGGACAGCTCTTCCGTGAGATCCTGAGGGTGCTCGTCGCGGCTGAGCCGAGGGCGTTTGTGCTGGAGAACGTGGAGGGATTGGTGACGATGGACGGGGGCGAGACGATGGCGGAGATTGTCGCCGCGCTGGAGTCGGTCGGCTACGCGGTTCGGACCCGGGTGCTCGACGCGCGGGGTTGGGTGCCGCAGAGCCGAAAGAGGGTGTTCTTCGTGGGGTTCAGGTCCGACCTACGGGCGGCGAGGGAGGACGGCGTGTTTGCGTGGCCGGAGGAGCCGAGTGATTGCGGCGGGACGGTTGACGACGTCCTCGAGGATGAGCGCGGGGAGGCGGCGGCGCGGTGCGAGGTGTCGGAGTACCAGATGGACAGGGCCGCGGCGTTCTTCCGCAGGCAGCAGGGACGGACCGGCGACGTCGACCCTGGCGCGTCCAACACACACGCGGGGTACCTGTTCCCCACGGATGGCGTCGCGAGGACGCTGTGCGCGTCGTACAGGAAGAGCAGCGTGTACAACGCCGAGCTGGTGCCGCCGGTTGGAAACGACGGTGGCGACGAGGGTGGGTCAGTGAGGACAAGGCCGAGGTACTACACCGTGCGTGAGTGCGCGAGGTTGCAGGGGTTTCCGGAGACGTTCTACCCGGACCCGGAGCGGGGGTACCACGAGCTCGGGAACTCGGTGTGCGTGCCGCTCGTGAGGGCGATTGGCGAGGAGGTCCTGAGGGCTCTCGAGGCTTCGTAGCGGTAGCCGTATAATGCAGGGAATTAATGTGGAACTGCGATGAAGATGTTGAAATCAGCACTGCGAATCAGTCAGAGCGGGAGGGCGGCGACAATATAATATCTCCGTCCGCATCATGACGCGTCGAATGCATGTCTCAAAAGTAAAAAAAAAGAAAAAGAAATGACACCGGTGAGATTTGGACGAACGTCACCCAAACAGGTTTA
>MDSW01155807.1_pt1 | contig 15560 bp, 15 predicted proteins | sample 811171 | NCBI WGS metagenome assembly MDSW01 (sample SAMN05326641, study PRJNA326480) | marine metagenome | isolation source: seawater | place: Atlantic Ocean: North West | collected 2012
CAAAATTTTTGTATTTTTGATTTAACACACTTTTTATTGTTTCTTCTAAATGTAATTTGTTATTTTTTACTACAGTAATCAAAGAAACTAGATGTTTTTTATTTTCTTTATTTTTTAGTTTTTTTCTTATTCCGCCTTCAATTTTGTTCATATTTTTTATTGTAATTTTTTATATATCTCTAAAGTTTTTTTAGCACATTTATCCCAAGTAAAATTTTCAACATTCTCGTATCCCTTTTTTATAAGACTATTTTTTTCTTCTCTGTTACTTAAAAAATTCTCCATTGTTAATTTAATACTGTCTACATTTTTTGGATCAAAATAGTTTGCAGCTTTATTTGCAATTTCTGGTAAAGATCCTGAATTGGCACAAAGCACAGGACAACCACAGGCCATGGCCTCAATTAATGGCAATCCAAATCCTTCATAAATTGAAGGTACAATTAAAAATTCACAGCTTCTATAGTAGATATTCAATAAGTCATCATCGCCACTTATCTGTATTAAATTATTAGAGTTTATGTTTAAACTTTTGAAATAATCTTTTTCTTCCTTAATGAATTTACCTCCACCAAAACATATGACATTAAAATTTTTCAATAGAAAATTAGACAAAGAATATGCTTTAATAAAATTGTTAAAGTTTTTATATCTCTTGCGATCCCCGACATATAAAATTGAAGGCTTATCTAAATTTATTTTATTTCTTAAATTATCTTTTTCAACTCCTAAATGGATAACTGATGTTTTTGATTTATCTATATTATAAATATCAATTAAATCTTTTTGAGTATTTTTTGAAATACAGATTACATGATCTGCAAAATTTATAGCTTCTTGCTTCGACTTTATTGAATTTTTTTTGTAATACAAAGGAAATTTTTCATGAATTAAATCATATACTGTTATAACTTTAGCTATATTCTTTTTTAATTTATATATTTTATTATAATAAGTAAGGTGTAAAACATTAAAGTTTGAATTATCTAAAATAATTTTCGTAAAATTAGAATTTACAAAGTTTATTAATTTTCCTGTAAACCTTGGATATTCGTAAAAATTAACGCCCCTTAATATATTTTTTTTTTTTAGATTTTCACAATACGAGCTCTTATTTATCGGTGCCAAAATACTAACATTTTCATTATTTTTTTTTTAAATTTTCTGTTAATTTTGCAAAATATTTTGATATTCCTCCATATTTTTGTAAAAAAAAAATTTGATAGTCAAAAAAAATTTTCATTAAAAATTAATTCTATTTATTTTTGTGTCTTCAATTTCAAATAATGTATCACAATATTTTCTTAAAGCTTTTCTATGAGTGGCAAAAATAATTGTGATTTTTTTTTTTAACAAATTTAATTCTTCTAATAATTCTAATTCATTTTTTTCATCTAAAGAACTGGTTGCTTCATCTAAAACTAATACTTCAGGTTGATTATACAATGCTCTGGCAATACCAATTCTTTGTCGCTGTCCGCCTGAAACTCTTGAACCCTTTTCTCCTAAAACAGTATTTATGCCTTGAGGCAAATTATCAACAAAATTATTTAGGTTTGAAGATTTTATAGAATAATTTAGTTGTTCTAAATTTATTTTATTTTCATCTACTCCTAAAGCAATATTTTTAATTAAATTATCATCAAGTATATAAACATCTTGTGGAACAAAACTAATTTTATTTTGCCATGAGTTTAAAAATTCATCAATTGATTTGTCATCCACTAAAAATTTGCCTTCGTTAGGTTTTAATAACCCCATTAATATTTTCAATAGTGTGCTTTTTCCAGAACCACTTTGGCCAATGAGGCCTGTTAATGAATTTTTTTTAAATTGAAAATTAATATTATCTAAAACTTTTTTAGATTTATCGTATCCATAAGAAATATTTTTTAATTCTACATTATTATTAAAAATAATTTTTTTTGAATTTTCATCATTAAAATTCTGCAAACTGTTTATAACAAAATAAATTTCATTGAGTATTGGTAGAGAATATCTTGCTCTTTGAATATTGAATAAAATTTTGTTTAAACTAGGTAAAATTCTTATTAAAGAATATACATATAAACCGAGCAAAGGTAATATTTCTATAATATTGTTATTTTTTGTAAAAAAAATTATTAAAAACGATAATAGAATTACTATTATTGTTTCTAAGAACAGTTTTGGTGTATATTGAAGTATATTTACTTTAACTTGTAAACTATTCAAAACTTTATTTTGTTCACTGAAATTTGAAAAAAAATATTCCTCTTTTTTGAAAGACTTCACTTCAAGAATTCCCCCAAAAGCTTCATGTAAATATTTTATTCTTTTACCAAGGTGAAATTTGTGCGTCTCTCCTGCTTTAAACAGTATTTTTTTATTAAGTAAAAAAATTACTAAGGAAAAAATAGATATAACAAAAAAACCCAATAGTGTTACAGTGGGATTAGCAATAAATAAAATTATTAAAATACCAAGTAAAAAAATGGATTCTATTAAAGTTAATATGATAGGACCTACGAATTGAAAAGTAAATTGAGAAGAAAGGTCTATAACATTTCTATTTATTAGAGCAGTATTAATTTGCATCAAATAATTAATCGGTTGATAAAGATATTTTTTAAATAATGTATTTTGTAAAGCTTCGTTAAAATCTGCATAGGTTTTTGCTTGGAATTTATTTAAAAAATATAAAGTTATATTTTTTACAATAAATATCGATATCACTAAAATTATTGCATAAAAAATAATATTATTTTCTGAAATTCTTAAAAAATTTAGATTAATCGGAAAATTTTTAATTATATTCACCGAATTTGATGGATCAATAAGCGTTGCAATTAACGGCAAAATTATTCCTATGCTAATCATTTCAAACAATATGCCTATTAATAAAGTTAACATTAATATTAAAAATTTTCTTCTATATTTTTTTTCAATTATTTTTGAAATTTTATTAATCATTTTTTTTTACAGTAAGAATTAGTTAGATTGTATTATTTCTTCTTAAAAAATTTGAATAATTTATCACTGTGTATTCCATAAGGTTTATCTATCAGAAAGAACAAGTGTTGATCTGCATATTTTAAGTACTTGTACTTCCATTTTCTCTGTAAATTTTTTCTTAAAAAATTTGAATTTGCTCCCCTACCATCAATTAATATAATTGTTCCTGGATTTAAAAAAAATTCAATTTTTAATACATCTGCTGACATTGGTGTTAGATCTGTACGATCTATATTAAAAGTGTCTTTACTTGCGGTAAGTTTATATTGGTCTGGACCGTCAATATAAATAAAGTCAGGATTTATTTTGGGTAAGTTAACAAACTCAGTAACATACCTAAAATTATATTTTGATATTTTGGCTTTTGAAAAAATAAAAAAGTTATTTTTCCTTAAGTTTTTGTCATATTTAATTATTCTTTTTTTTGCAATACCTAAGTATTTCTTTTCATTATCAACTGAATAGTTTTTAAAAGGATTGTTTACTCTCAAATTTCTTATTTGAGATTTATATTTTATTTGGTTTTCTTGAAGCGCTAAGGCAATAATTAGTGAAGACCATCCACTTCCAAGCTCCAATGATGTTATACGTTTATTATCTGTTATAATTTTATATAAGCTATATAAATCATTTAATTCTGGTCGATAAGGTTTTTTCTTTTTTGTTTGGTTAGTTCTTAGAGGAATTTCTTTAGAGGCTCTTAAAAGTTCAAACAATTTTTTTTTTTTAAAAAATTCTAATATTTTTTTTGCAGATGTCTTTCTCGAAAATTTAATCATCAAAAAATTTTGGTAATATATAAGTATCTATTTCTATTATTAAATTCAAAATAATCAAAATAAAAATTATTTGGCATAACTTTATTACAATTTATGATCAATTTATATGAATTTGTGTTCAATTTGTGTTCAATTTATTTAAATTTGTACTTTTTATTTTGCAATTAGTGAATAAATTAACGTTATGAAAAAAGTAGTAGCTCTTATACCTTGCAGAAAAAATTCTAAAGGTATCCCAAATAAAAACATGATAAATTTTTCTGGAAAACCGTTGATATATTGGACTCTAAAAAGCTTGAAAGATTCAAAAATTATTGACGATGTTTATGTCACATCAGATTCTGACAGGATACTAAATTATTCAAAAAAATTTAAAGTTAAAACAATTAAAAGACCAAATAAACTAGCTACTTCAAAATCTATGTCTGAAAATGCAATAATGCATGCAATTAAAAAAATAAAAATAAATTATGACTATATAGTTTTTGCTCAAGTCACTTCTCCATTAAGACCAAAAAATATATTTGATAAATCTTTAAAATATTTTTTTAAAAATAAATTTGATTCATTGTTTAGCTCGACTAAAGTAAAAAATAATTTTCTTTGGAAAATGAAAGGTATAAAACTCAATCCTAATTACAACATTAAGCATAGAAAAATGCGCCAACAAATAAATAATATATATTGTGAAAATGGATCATTTTATATTTTTAGTAAAAAAGGATTTTTGAAAAATAAAAATCGTTTATTTGGAAAAATTGGCACGTACGAACTTGACAAGGTTTACGCCTCTGATATTGATGAAATTATTGATTTAAAATTATGCGAATTGATTAAAAAAAATCTCATAAAAAAAAATGTTTGAAAAAAAAAATATATTTAGAAAACCATATTTAATTGCAGAAATAGGTATCAATCATAATGGCTCGATAAAGCTAGCAAAAAAGCTAATTGAAATATCAAAATTAAATAATTTTAATTGTGTTAAGTTCCAAAAAAGAGACCCTGAGATTTGCGTACCAGAGAGTGAAAAGCAAAAATTAAGAGAAACTCCCTGGGGAACAATGACTTATATAAAATATAAAAAAAAGATTGAATTTAATTACAAACAGATGCTTGAATTAAAAAAATATTCATCAAAAATAGGTATAGATTTTTTTTCGTCTTGTTTTGACTTGGAGAGCTTACGATTAGTTAAAAGATTAAAACTTAAATTTAATAAAGTACCTTCAGCGATGATTACAAATACTAAATTTTTGGAAGAAGTTGCAACGCAAAAAAAGAAAACATTTATATCTACAGGAATGTGTCAAATGTCGGATATTAAAAAAGCGATAAATATTTTTAAGAAAAAAAAATGTAAATTTGTATTAATGCACTGTGTTTCAATATATCCTTGTCCAGAAGAAAAATTAAATCTCAGAATGATACAATCCCTAAAAAGAAAGTTTAAATGTGAAGTGGGTTATAGTGGACATGAGGCAAGTGTTTCACCCAGTATTTTTGCCTTTATGCTTGGTGCAACAGTAATAGAAAGGCATGTAACTTTAGATAGGTCCATGTGGGGAACAGACCAAGCTGCTTCACTTTCTCCTGAAGGAATGAAAATGTTAAACTCTGTTTTACTTAAATCCAATAAAATTTTTGGAAATGGAATTAAAAAGTGTAGTTCACAAGAAAAAGCAATGTTAAAAAAATTTAAATATTGGTAAAAAAATCAAAGTTCATGAAAAAAAGGAGATTCATTGTAATTATTATATTTTCTTTGTTTTTTTTTTTATTTGGAATTTATTTATTAAGCCAAAATAGCGATAACAAGTTTGCTAAATTAATTAAAGACAAAACACCTTATAAAATAAAAATATTTTTAAAGGATACTTTATTTTATATTCCCTTGGTAATTAAGGAAAATAAAAGATTAAAGAATGAAGTAAATCAACTAAATGTAAAAAAACGTTATTTAGAATTAAAAAATGCATATCTGAAGAATAAAATTGAATATGGAACAAATAAAAAAATTGTTCTTGAAAATGAAAAAAATAAATATTTACTAAATTATTTTATTGCACCTTTCTATAATGAAAACATATTTAATAATAAAAAAACTGGTTACATTGATTTATATAAAAATAATATAATTTTAGTTTTTAGTTCAGGAAAAATTATTTCAATTGATAAATTTGATTTAATTAATAAAAATATTTTAAATTTCAAAGAGATTAAAAATAATTTAATTGATTTAAACCTCTTTAACCCAGAAATTGAATGGACTGGCATTAAAGATATCAAAATTTTCAAAGATACAATCTTAATATCAATTACTGAAGAGATAAAAAAAGAATGTTACGTAACTACGCTTTTGTTTTCAAAAATTGAAATTAATAATTTAAATTTTCAACATTTGTTTAGACCAGATGAATGTGTAGATATAAATGAAAATATTGTAAATGCATTTAAATATTTTAATGGTCATCAAACTGGAGGCAGAATTGAAATAATGAATAATGAAATATTTCTTACAGTGGGAGATTACAATAATTGGAAACTACCCCAAAAAAAAGAGAGTGTTTTTGGAAAAATTTTAAAATTAGATTTAATTTCAAAAAAATATGAAATTTTATCAATTGGCCACAGAAATCAACAAGGCTTGAAAATAATACCAGAGGAAAATCAATTAATTTCAACTGAGCATGGCCCTAAAGGAGGGGATGAAATTAATTTAATAAAATTAAACTCATCATCGATAGAAAATTTTGGATGGCCTATTTCATCTTATGGGGAGCATTATGATGTTGTCCCTTTAAATTCTTATACAAAACAAATTGCTCCCTTAAATAAAAGTCATAAAAAATATGGTTTTGTTGAACCTATTTTTTATTTTAAGGATGGTAGTATTGGAATTTCAGAAATTATAAAAAATTATTTTTCTGAAGAAAAAAGTTTTCTTATCACTTCTTTAAAAAATAAAAAAATATATGTTATGAAATTAGATAAAAATTATAAGGAATCTAAAATTTTAGAAGAATTAGATGTTGGGGAAAGAATTCGTGATATAGTTTATGATGAAAAAACTAAAAATTACATTTTATATTTAGAAAATACTCCAAATATTTTAATTTTAAAAAAAACATCATGAATGTCATAAAATTTTATAAAAACTTTATTTCTTTTAGAAAAATAATTAATTTAAACAAGGCTATTTTTGCAGAAGAAAAAGTAAAAAAAAATAATCAAGTACTTATTGAATTTAACAACTTTTGCGCTGATCATGTAGCCTTATCTTATTGTGCAAATATATTGAAAAAAAAACATAATGCCAATATAGTTGCTTATCCAGGTCATGTACTTTTATCTTATCCTCTAAAATTAACGCTTTTTAGAAAAATTAAATTTAACTTAGGAAAATTTCTTGGACTTAATTTTTTCGGTGTTTACAAATCATTTGGAACTGAGAAATTTTTTTATCCTACTTCAAATAACCAAATTATAGAAAATACAAATAAATCTTTTAAATATTTTAATAAAAAAGTAAAAAATTTAGTGGATTTAGAAAATTTTAAATTAAAAAAAATTTTAATTGGCGATCTTTTATATGATACTTTTCTAAAAAAACAATATTCAATAAAACCTACTATTAACTTAAAATCCGAGAAATTTTTAAATTTTGTATATGATTATTTAACTCTTTTTGAATTTTGGTATGATTATTTGAAAAATAAAAAAGTTAAAGCAATAATCAGTTCTCACTCAGTATATGTAATGGGCATGATACTCAGAATTGGAAAAATTTATAATATAGAAAATTATGTGCTTACTTATGAGCAATTGTGGAAGATTAACAACAAGCAACCAAGACTATATTACGAAGTAAATAACTTTAATAAAATTTTTAAAAATTTAAGTAATCAAAATAAATCAAAGTTAATTAAAATCTCAAAAAAAAAAATAAAAAAAAGGTTGTCGGGCCATTATTCAGCAGACTACGGTTGGATAACCAAAAGTCCCTTTGGTCGCGGAAATAAAATTAATATAAAAAAAACAAATCAAAATATATTTGTAATTGCAACTCATGATTTTGTTGACTCTCCGCATGCTTTGGGGAATTCATTTTTTCCAGATTTTTACCAATGGTTGATTTTTTTATGTAATTTTTCAAAGAAAACAAATGATATTTGGCTAGTAAAAAATCATCCAAATTTTGAAGATGAATATTCACCATATTTAAAATATGAGAGAGACGTAACAAATAACGCTGTTAAAAAATATGATAATATTAAAGTTCTTGACAAAAATACAACACTAAATGATTTAGTTAAAATAAAAACCGATGCTATATTTACAGTAAATGGAACAATAGGAGTGGATGGAGCATTATTGAATATACCCGTTATAAATGCATCAAAAAATAACCCACATATAAATTATAATTTTAATATTCATCCAAAAAATATTAAACAATTAAAAGATATTATTTTGAACTTTAAAAAGTATAAAAGTAAATTAAGAATTGATAAAAATGAAATATACGAGTTCTATGGAATGAGAAATATTTTTTTTTCAAAAAATTGGTTTTTTAATGATTTAACTAAAACTACAAAAGAAATAGGGGGTTTTCATAATTTTCATAAATCTTCATTTTATGATTATTGGACCAAAAATTTTAAAAAATTTGATGAAAAAAAAATTAAAACAGATTTGGAGAAATATTTTTACTCAAAAAATATTTTCCTTTTAAATAATAAGAATTTAGGAAATTATTAAATTATATGATTTTTTTTAAATCCGAAATTTTTAATTTGTCAATATTATCTTTACTGTTGTAAGAAAATGGATTTTGAACAGTTCGAGACTTAAATTTTTTTATATATTTTTGTTTATTTTGTATGTAGCTGGGCAAAATTATATAGTAGCCTTTTGACTCAATGGTATTATAAGAATCACTTTTTGTTATCATCTCTTCATGTATCTTTTCACCCTCTCTAATTCCAGTAATTTTAATTTTAGCATTGCTAGAAACTGCCTTTGCCAAGTCCAAAATGTTATAACTTTTTAATTTTGGTACAAATATCTCCTGACCGATAGAATGTTCTAAAGCATAAAGGACAAACTCAACTCCTTTTTCAAGTGTAATATTAAACCTGGTCATTCTTTTATCTGTTATTTTAAGCGTCCCTTTTTTTTTATCATGTTTAAAAATAGGAATAACTGAACCTCTAGAATTCATTACATTTCCATATCTTACAACTGAAAATGAAATATTTTTATTTCCTACAATATTATTTGCAGAAACAAATAATTTATCTGAACAAAGTTTGGTTGCACCATATAAATTGATTGGGGCTGCAGCCTTATCTGTAGATAAGGCAATAACTTTTTTTACACTTTGCAAAATACAAGCTTCGATAAGATTATTTGCTCCAATTATATTTGTTTTAATAAATTCAAATGGATTATATTCCGCCGCTGGAACTTGCTTCAATGCTGCAGCATGAATAACATAATCTACCTTTTCTAGCGCAAGATAAAGTCTATCTTTATCTCTAACATCTCCTAAAAGAAATCTTAAATTTTCGTATTTTTTTCCAGTATATTTTTTAGCTATCTCATGTTGTTTAAATTCATCTCGGGAAAAAATAATTAATTTTTTAAAATTATTATACTTTTCAAATACTGTTTCTAAAAATTGTTTTCCAAAACTTCCGGTTCCACCTATTATTAGAATTGTTTTATTTTTTAAAAAATTTTTATTCATATTTTTCTTTTTTTATCTCTTAATCCAATCATACTTTCGGGTGAATTTAAATGTTTAAAAATATCTTCTTCTTCATCTTCGCACTTTTTAATTATTTTAAAAACATTATTCAGCACATTATAATATTTATCTAATATATTTTTCTTATGTGAAATACAAGTATATATGACATTGGATGCTAGTATGTTCCTTTTTAACATTTCTTGAGTAATGAATGTTTTGTATAAATTATTTTTCTTACTATTGAAAGTAAACTTAGGTAAAGCATCAAGTCCCTTTACATTTATTTTCAATTTATTTTCTTGAGAAATTTTATTCCATTTTTGTTTTATATCTTTGCCTATTTTTGAAATTGTTTCCCAAGAATTTAATGATTTCATAATTTTTAAAGTTTCAATAGCCGCTACTGGGCCAATTCTTTCTGTCCAAAATGTGCTGCTTATAAATGATGTGTTTGCAGCTTCCATAACAGATCTTTTGCCAACAATTGCATTTATCGCATATCCATTTCCTAGAGCTTTACCAAAAATTGCAATATCTGGTGTTACTTTATATTTTAGATGGATGCCTCCTAAATTGCTTCTAAATCCTGATGTACACTCATCAAAAATTAAAACTATATTATTTTTTGTAGCAAGTTCTCTAACGTTTTTTAAAAAATTTTTTTTTGGTTTTTCATCTCTTTCAACTTCCATTATTATTGTGCCAATATTTTTATCTCTAACGGTTCTTTTTAATTCTTCAAAATCATTATATTTAAATGTGTAAACAGTATTCTTTAATTTTTTTGGAATTCCATTTATTTGAAGGTTTGTCATTAAATAGTTATTGAGATTGTTAGAATTTTGAATATTTGAGGATAAGTACCAGTCGTGCCAGCCATGATAGCCACATACTGCAATATTATCTTTTCCAGAGTTTGCCCTTGCAATTCTTATTGCTATTGAGCTTGCTTCACCACCAGTTCTTGAAAATTTTACCATTTCAGACCATGGGTGTAATTCAATCAATTTTTCAGCTAAAATTATTTCTTCAACAGAGTTAAGTGAAGACATGTTTCCATCATTAATTATTTTTTTTATTTTATTTTCTAAAGAATTATGACTATAGCCCAAAATATTGGTTCCAACTCCCATAAGAAATACATCATCATATTTTTTATTATCAAGATCCCAAATTTTACAACCTTTGGCTTTTTTAAAATAAGCAGGCCATTTTAAAGGTAAATGTAAATCTGGATTTTTTGAAAATAGCATTGTACCACCAGGAATTATTTTTTTTGCTTTTCTCCAATATTTTTGTCCTGTGTTTAAAAGCATATTATCATTTCTCTCATAATTAGAATTATTTTCAAAAAAAGCCCTATTTTTTTTAAATAGATTTAAAATCTTATTTAGGGAAATATTGTAATCAAACTTATATTTTTTAAATAATTTTTTTATAATCTTTAAATCATCTATTGTATCTAAAGTTAACCTTAAACTTGAATAATCATTCAATAACTCATGACTATATTTTTTATATTTTTTATTATTCCTTACTTCTAAAGTTACATGTTCTTTTTCATTATCTTTTAGTTTTTTAATATAACTTTTTCTTAAGACTCTAGATTTTACTACTTCCACATCAAATCCATCTGGATAAGTGGGTTTAATAATATTTGAAGCATAATCTACATTTAATTTATGAAATTTTTGTACTATTTCATCTACTACTTTGGGATCTATCAAGGGACAATCAGAAGTTATTCTTACTATATTAGTTACATTATAATATTTTGCAGCATCTAAATATCTTTTTAAAACATTTCGCTCTGACCCAATATAATAATTAATTTTAAGTTTCTTGCATAAAGATATAATTTTATTATCATCAAAATTATTTGAGCAAGCAACGATAATATTATCTAAATTTTTAACCCTTTTTAATCTTTTTATTAATATTTCAAGTATCGGTACACCATTAATTTTTTTTAAAATTTTTCCTCTTAGTCGTGTTGAATTAAATCTTGCTTGAATAATTATTGCTGTTTTATTTTTTTTTACCATTTTCTTGGATCAATCAATTGATTACTGATAATACTGGGTTGTTTAAAATAAATATTTTTTTTTGATTTGAAACCTTTTAAGATTTGTTTTAACTCTGCATCTGAATTAAAACCGATTGTTATAAATTTAATATTTTTAATTTTTTTAATAAAAGATATACATGCTTCAAGTCTTGAAATTTTTTTTTTTTCACACCATTTTTCAAATATAGAAATTTTATTAATAAGCTTTTTATTAACATGCATTCTTTTTAATTCATTTATATCTTTAAGTAACATTCCTTGAAGAAATATTGATCTTACTTGTAATTTAGTATTATTTTTTTTCATTAAGTTATACAAATTACTATTAATCAATCTTTGATCAAATATATTTAATGGTGCTTGAATTAAATCTGGCTTAAAATTTTTATAAACAACTGCCAACTCTTTAGGGTCATATATTGAAACTCCTATTTTTTTTATAATTTTTTTTTTTTTTAAATTTAAAATTTTATCTAAAAGAATTTGACCTTTTTTTATCTTTAAATCATCTGAATTATGCAATAACAAATAATCAAAATAATTTATTTCTAACTCATTTATTTTTGAAATTATTTTGTTTTCAAAGTTTTTTAAAAAAAAATCAATATTTTTTGCCGGTAATTTTACTTTAGTAATTATTTTATAATTTTTTAAATTTGAATTTTTAAACAAATTTAAACTTTGATTATAATCAAAAGCTGTGTCTAATGTTCTGATTTTCGATTTTAATATTACTTTTAAAATTTTTTGTTTTATTTTTTTTTTTTGAAAGTTTAAATTTCTGTATTCCATAAACATTATCAAAATTTGCAGTCCCAATAACAATATTATTCATCAATTATTAAAAAAAGAATTTACTTTATTAATTACATAATTTTGTTCTTTTGATGATAATTTGTAAAAAATTGGCAAACTTATCGTAGACTTGTAATAAATCTCCGCATTTTTTGACAAATATTTTCCTTCAAAATTTTTGAATTTATAAACGGGTTTATAATGGTATTGAGTCAAAATTTTATTTCTAATCATATATTTCATAAAATCTTCTTTTTTTTTCATGTTGTGTTTTTTTAAATTTATTAAATAAAGATGGTGAGATGACTTATAATTATTTACATAATGAGGAATATTTAATTGATTTAATTTTTTAAAAGCAAAATTATATTTTTTAGCAATTTGGCTTCTTCTTTGTATAAAAATTTTTATTTTTTTTAATTGGCTTATACCTAGTGAACATTGAAAATCTGTTAGCCTAAAATTAAAACCAGTAAGCCTTACATCGTAGTCCCAGTGTTTATTTAAAGATTTTTGAATTCCTAGAGATCTTAATTTTTTAATTTTTTGATTTAAAGCTTTTGAATTTGTTGTGACAATTCCCCCTTCTCCTGTTGTAATTGTTTTTAATGGATGTAATGAAAACGTACAAATATCTGAGTGCTTACAACTACCAATCTTTAACATTTTTCTATTAAACCTATATTCTGCACCCAAAGCATGACACGCGTCCTCAATAATGAAACAATTTAGCTTTTTCTTTAATTTAAAAAATTTTTCAGAATTTTTTGGATATCCTCCATTGTACATTACTATTAAAGCTTTAACTTTCTTTAATTTAAATTTTTTGCAAACATCGATGACATTTTCAGGACTCATTTGACCACTAAACTTATCAACATCGGCTAAATAAACTTTTGCACCAAGTATTTTCGATATATTGTAAGACGCCACAAAATTAATTGAAGGCATTATAATAATATCATTTTTTTTTATACCTATTGATAATAAGGACAAAAATAATGCTGATGTACCACTGCTACATGCTGTTGAATATCTACATTTCAAATATTTTTGAATTTCTTTTTCAAATTTTAAAACTTCATTACCTGAAGTTATCATATCTTTTTTTAATGATCTTGACACATATCTAATATCTTCTCGACTTATAAACTGTCTACCATAAGGAATAATTTTTTTCATATTTGAATTAATTTTTAAAAACTTTATTTCTATTTGCTTAATTTTTTTATAAGCGAAGAAATTTTTTTGTCATCGTAATTGATTTTTCTCATAATCTTTGAAGCATTTTTTGGGTCCAATTTAAATGCTAATTTTAAAATATCCATCCAATTTACATTATTCTTTGATCTAACTTTTTGAATTTTATTTATGATTTTTTCATAGTTTTTTTTTCTCATAAAATGGTATTTATATATATATTTATATATACATACTTAAATAAAAAAATGATTAAAATAAATAAAAATATCGCATTTCATGATAATGGCCCTCCAAAATTAATTGCTGAAATTTCATGCAATCATTGTGGATCAAAATCTTTATTTTTAAAACATATTTTAAAAGCTAAAAAATATGGTGCGGACTTAATAAAAATTCAAACTTATGAAGCTGAAGATATGGTAGTAAATAAAAACTTTAAAATTAAATCAGGAATTTGGAAAAATAAAAATCTTTATAATCTTTATAAAAAAGCACAAACTCCCTATGATTGGCATTATGATGCTTTTAAATTAGCTAAAAAAAATAATATTACTTTATTTAGTACACCATTTAATGAGAGATCTTTCAAATTTTTAAAAAAATTTAATCCTGATCTTTATAAAGTCTCATCTTTTGAAATTACTGATTTAAATCTCATAAGACTTATAGCTCAAACAAAAAAACCCATTATAATTTCAACTGGTTTGGCCAGTGAGAAAAATATATTAAGTGCGGTTAAAGTGGTAAAAAAATTTCACAGCAAAATTATTTTGCTTCATTGTGTATCTGGATATCCCACGCCACTAAAAGAGGCTAATTTAAAAAAAATTGATGTTTTAAAAAAATTCACTAAGATTAAATATGTGGGTTTTTCTGATCATACTCAGGGGATATATGCTTCTACTATTGCTAGTAATTATGGTATTTGTGCAATTGAAAAACATTTTATTTTAAATAAAAAACTTAATTCGCCAGATAAAAATTTTTCTATTACTCCAGATGAATTGAAAAAACTTAAATCAAATATTTTAAACAATATATCAATGAATAAATTAAACGAAAAAAAATCAGAAAAAGATAGCATAATATTTAGAAGATCAATTTTTGCAATTAAAGAAATAAAAAAAGGTCAAATTTTTTCTAAAAAAAACATAAATTGCTTTAGACCTGTAATTGGTATTGGTGCTGAAAACTATTATAAAATTTTAGGCAAAAAAGCAAAAAAAAATATTAAGGCTTACTCACCTATTAATAAGCATTTTTTTTAAAATTTTTATTTAAAAAGCTTTTAATTGGGATATTCCAATTAATCTTATTTTTATATGTTCTGTATTTTTTTAAATTTATTTTTTTTTGATTAAATGATTTATAATTATTTAAAATTAAACTTTTAAAGTGTTTAAAAAATAACTTTTCCATCTCATTTCTTAATATTTTATAAGTATCACGAAATGTAGTTTTTTCAGAAATTTTTAAATTGATTTTTTTCTGAAATATAATTTTGCCCGTATCTATACCTTTGTCTATTTCGTGAATAGTAACACCTTTTGGGGTATTGTTAATAAATGCATTTAGATTAGGGTATATGCCTTTGTTATATGGTAAGTATGAGATGTGCAAATTAACTATGGGTCTTTTAAGTTGCTTTAATGTTTTGTAATTTAATATTCTTCTATAACCATAAGAAATACATAAGTCATATTTATTAATGATTTGAGAATTTGTTTTTTTATTTCTATTTTGATCTACGGTTATTTTCTTGTCTTTTAGGAATTTGATTATTTTTGTTTGTTTGGAGCTATATCCTAGAAATAAACATCTAAGCTTTTCCATATTAATTTTAGTTATATAGCTTTTAATATCATTTTAAAATTTTTTTCAGTGCATAAATCAAGCCAATTGAGCTATTAGTACTGGTCAGCTGCACGCATTACTGCGCTTCCACACCCAGCCTATCAACGTGGTG
>MDSW01007909.1_pt1 | contig 15559 bp, 15 predicted proteins | sample 811171 | NCBI WGS metagenome assembly MDSW01 (sample SAMN05326641, study PRJNA326480) | marine metagenome | isolation source: seawater | place: Atlantic Ocean: North West | collected 2012
AAGAACCTGGTTCATTAAATGCTATATGTCCATTACCACCAATACCTAATAAACATAAATCCACACCAATTCCATAATCCATTTCTGGCCATATTGCTGTATCGCCTGGGAAATATGTATTATTTTCATCTATATTGGTGTGTTTAAATAAATTTTCATCCATAAAGTATCTATAACTTTGTTTCTGAATTGTATTACCAACATATTCATCAAGATTATAAGTAATTACATTACTCCAATCCAACTCTCTATTAACAAGTTCTTTATATAAACCAATTGGTGTTGAACCTGTTGGTAATATTAATTTAGGTTCTGGTAATGTTAATGTATGTTCAACAATATCTGCAACCAAATTAGATAAATCTACATAACTTTTACATTTACTTATTTCCAATATACTTCACTCCATAATTTAGTTGTTTCTGGAAAAGTTTTCAACATAATTTTTTTCATTGCTCTAGCATATTCTTGTATCTCTACTTGTGAAGTTTTTTCATCTCGTAACTCAATGAAATTCATAACACTTTGAAATGAAGCTGTCCACCAAACTTTTGTATAAACCGTAAGTGGTAAAATACTACGAGCCTGTTCTCTTGCAACACCCATCTCTAATAAATCTTCATATGCTGATATAGCTTCTCGTTGGCCAATTTCCCAAGTTCTTTTTGCATAAGCTTGTTTATCTACCAAACCATCACTTGCCTGTTTGTTATCCTCTGATTGTTTACGAAACTCTGTTGGTTCGTAGAACTCATCATAAGGAACATACCTACCACTAATCTCATTCCAAGCGTGGTCTTTAGTGACATGAGCTGATGTTGTTTCTATACCAACTACGTGTTTATACCATTGTCTCATTACAAACTCAGGCGCTTTAAGTATGAACATACAATGTTGGTGTCTGAATGGTGAGTGGTGTTTGTGTTTGATTAAAAACTTGGATAGTTTTCTATCTTTATCTGTAAATGTTTCACTAAACCCATCAAAAGAAACTCGTGCTGCATTTACTGGAGTTAAATCATCTCCAAGTGTATCTACTAACTCAATATAACCTTTATCTAATACGTCTATTTTCATTATTTTCCCTCATGAAAGTCATCTGCAAAATGTTTTAATTCTCTGATTTTTGTTCCTGATATTTCTTCTATATCTTTAGGTGGTGTATGCTCTATAACATCATAACCAACATCTCTACCATAATTTACTGATTCAATATCTGGAATAATCATTAATTTAATTATACCCATTTCCATATAATAAGATATTGTTGTTTCTTTCGATAACATATCATAAACTTCCTCACTTGTTAATGGATTATCTTTATCAGGCATACAATCTCTAATACATATTAAAACATTTTTATCTTCTTTTAATCGTTGTTGAATTAACCACTCATGGCCTTCGTGCCATGTTTGCCATCTTCCAATAAACATTGAGTACTTCATTTACACTCTCCTCTAATAACTTATCAGTAACTATATCAGTAAAATCTTCTAATGGTGGTTGATAGTCTCGGACAAAATATTCTTCCTTACCACGAAGTTTACCTGTATGGCAGAAAAACTCTACTACATTTGTTTCGGATTTTAATTTTTCTCTCATATCTCTATATGGTGAAACCATAGATACTAAAACTAAATAACCTTTACTTTCCATAACCTTTGCCATATTAATAGCAAACTGAACATTCTTTCTACGACCTTTTTCTGAATAATCTTTATTATTTAAAGCCTTTCGTAAATCATCACCATCAATGTGAATTATTTTATCTTTTAAATAATAATGTGAGTATAGTATTTTTTCTTGTATCTCATTACATAGTGTAGTTTTACCAGAACCAGGTTGGCCTGTGAACCATAGAATCATAATATAACCTTTAATTAATAATATATATCATCTTAAATTTTGAAAACTTAATATCTTTTATTCCATTTTGGATCTTTTAAACCCCAAACGTCACCAAATCGTTTTTTAAACCCTTTGTTTATTTGTCTTGACCTTCTATGATTGGATTCTTCCCTCAATCCACTATTTTTTAAACCATTTGTACCCTGATTTGTAGTTATGGGCTCAGTATATGCCTTTCTATAAAAGTTATATGTCCCAATCATCCTCAATCCGGCCGGTGAAATTATTTTTTCAGGTTTAATAAAATCCAAACCCTTTGTAGGATTAAATGTTTGTTCTCTTAATGTAATTGTCTTTTGTTCAAGATTATTAATATAGTCTAACATTACTGAACCTTTTATCTTTAGAGTAGAATCACCACCCTTTCGTAAATCAAAAACTTCAGTATTTTCCTGAACTCTATAATACTCTCGTAATATCTCTATATGATATGTATTAGTTTTTTTATGTATATCGACCAACTCATCTTCTATTTCTTTTATCTCTACAATATTTTTACCATATTGATCTTCTCCTAATCCTTCATTTAAAATCTCTGTACCAAAATTCATAAAGATATCTTTATACCACTCAAGAGTATCACTTCTTAGTGTAGCTTCCGCGGATTGAACATCAATAAAATATCCTAAATCTGTCTCTTTTAATACTTGAGGTAACTTTACTTCTTCTCTTTCTCGTTCAGTTCCGAATTTTCGAGTCAATCCATGCATATCAACTCTCATGATTGCATCAACTGTAGTTTTCCAACCATCAGTACCTACAGTATGACCTACTTTAGAAACTTGAAATAATGAAAACTCTCTATAGATTTCGGGTAAATAATCTATAGCAAACATATCTCCTATTCGTATACCACCAATACCTTGTAGTGTGAACGTTACACTTATGGGTACAATAGGATCAACTTCCATTAAAGCTGGTGTAGATTTATTCAAATAAAATAACATTCCTCGTTTCAATGATTTATACATTACACCACTTGAATCATAAATAAGTAAACCTATTCTTTGTTTTTCATCATCAGGAATCCATGTTTTACCATCACGTGCCCTTTTTTCCTTTAAAATTTTATTTCCTATTTCTTTTGCATTTTCAATTTGTTTACTTACCTGTTCAACATCAACAAATTTCTTTAATTCCAACTCACCTTTTTTATTCACAAAGGACATCTTACCCGAAAGATAAGGTGTTGTAATGCCCTTTAACATCTCATCTACTTGTTTTTGTTTTTTTCCCTGTTCATCAAGTTCATCTTGAGTAATAGTTGCATTAGTCATAGTGGATAGTGCCTTAATACCAAGAGCCTCTGGAGCATTCATACCTGAATTTCCAGTCATTGTTACATCTTTATTGGAATGATAAATCGCTTGAGTAACCAGTTTACTATCTAAACTTACATCCACATTAAATTCTGTCAATATAGAAGCTTGACTATAAACATTAAACTCAAAAGTTTTGTATGGATGTTTTGATGTTGATTTATTTTCAGTAAAAGGATAAACTGAATGATTTTTAATCATATTTTCAGTTCTATATTTATCAACTACGGAAATTCTTCCATTATCACTTTGATCTTGCACCACATCAAACAACCAATACCCACCAAATTTAGATGAAACACTTCTCCAAAAAGAATTTAAACCTGATTCCAAATTGGTAATTTGTGAAAAGTGTTTTTGTAAATAAGATGCCTTAAAAACAAAGTTTCTTATAATACCTTTATCTTTAGTGGGATGTTTAAATGCAGGAAAATGACTATCAATAGCAGTTTGTAGTTTATATGTTTCTCTGTATTTATTTTGTACTGAATGCGCAATTTTTAGTTCGTCCATTTTTTCAGCTGAAAGTTGATGAAAAAATCTACCTGGCATTATAACATCCATATCTTGATTGAATAAATTTCGAGAATTAAATCTACATTCGGTTTGTACTGCTTTACCATCTTTAGTTGAGGTGTAACTTCTTATTTTTGACCTAAATTGATCATTATCTTCTCTGGTGGTGTATTCTGTTATAAAACCAAAATAAGTATTCAATACTACATCTTCAAAAAAAGCCCAATTACAATAACCCACTCCATCAAATGAAAATACTCCTGGAGTAGAGACATTCTCAGCGAAAGTACCTGAAGGGAATAAATCTTCAAATTTCAAATCTTTATCACTCATCTGGAGTTCCCCCCAATTCTATAATTATTCCCTCTAACCTTTTAATATCTTCTTCTCTACTTAAACGATTTAAAAATCCAAAACGTTTATCACCCTTTTCTATTTTTTCTTTATGTTTTCTAATTGTATCTTTATGATCTAAAATAACCTGGCTCGGAACATTGGGATCAATTAAAGCTCTTGCAGTTCCATCAACGGCAGTTGTATAATATGTAACGGTATCCGGTTTCCCATCATTGTTAAAGTCTGTGCCACCACCCAATGGCACTTCATATGAACCAGGTGGAGCAGAAGTAGTCTCTTTTGTGGCCACAAGATTAACAATTGTCATATCTCCTGCTAATTTTGTACATACCTCGTTAAACTGTGCCATAAATGCGTTAAAAGTTAAATTTGCCTTATTATATGCCTCTGCTAATTCAGTTTCTCTACGCTCAGGAGATACTTCCATATTTTTGTATTTTTCTCCTAAATGACTTCCTGGATCGGGAAAATTTTGGTCAGTATACTTATCAAGTGGAGACTTAAATAAAGTATTACCCAATGAGGTTAAAGTAGTGGTACATTCGAATCCACCACCCTCAACTACATTCCAAGTAAATGCACTAACTACACCTACAGCAGCATAATAATTACCTTCACTATCTAAAATCTTTTCTTCCAATCCATTAAAGTAATCAATCATACTATCTACATCATTTACTCTTATTTCTCCCAATGGTTTATAACTTCCCCAACCAAACTCAACTAATATAGCTCTACCATGTTTTAAAAATGCTGATTCGTATTTCTTGAAATCATCCATATTATATATTTTCCAAGATATATCTACAGTTTGAATTGAATGGTTTTGAAATGAAGTTGTTATTCCAGTAACTCCGGCGTGTGGTCTATGTATTTTACCCTCTTTGTTAAAATTATAAGTTTTTCCATCAAATGTATTTGTCAATTTAAGAAGTTCTGCAGAAGCTTTACCCGTTTCAATTTTATCAGGAACTGCAGATGTAACTCTCACCCAACAACTTTTCATAAATTCTTGTAGTTGGATTTCACTACCTTCTGATACTGGAATATTAACGTTGCTATTATCTCTTAACTTACCACTACTATAATTTAGTTGAGATATCCTGTCAAATAGTTTTTTTTGAACACGTTTATCTATTTGTGTCATTTCAAACATAACTAACCTAACGTTTTATTATCACGATTTAAATTCGCTACTATTGAGGATATATCTTGTGGTATGAGAAGTCTTGTACCAATTTTTGGTTTTATATTTCCTTCGAAATCTTTATTGGCACGTGCTATAACCCACCATAAAGATTGATCTTGATAAAATCTATGAGCAAGATTTGAATAAGTATCTCCATATTTAACTCTATAAATAGAATCTGCATTAGTAGACTTTACTTTAGCATACTCAGTAGTGGATAGTTTTCTACGACCATCTGATGTATCTTTATTTATTCTTTGATATTTGTATCTATTCATTTAAAATTTCCTACGGCACGTATTGTTTTGTATGTTCGTCAATTTGGTCTGCAATTGTAGACCCTGCAGTGTTAGGTCTAACTTTGTCATATTTAGTAGGTATACCTTCTTTATCCGTGTTAATCTGCTCAGTAAATGTACCTTGATTATAGCGTATGCTGTTGGATTCATTTTTATAAATATCTCCTAAATCTTCTTCATAACTTCCATAATCTTTTAGCCACGGTACTTCATAATGTTTACCAAGAGTTTGTGGTAAGTATCTACCAATATAAACAAATTCACATGCTACATCAAAGTACATTGGTATTTGAAATCCTTCATCTAATTCCCAAGTAGCATTTTCACCAATTGTTACTGTAATTCCACTAAAATATCCTGGTGTATCACGATATAAATCTCCAATAGTCAAACTAATAAAAGGTGCTACTGGTCTTGCCTCAGTATCTCCTTCAAATTGTGACTTAAAACTTGGATAACCCAATCCCATTAAATAACTCATTTTTTCTTGTATGATTGGTATTTCTTGTTTTGTAAATGCTGCCACTTTAAAGTTAAATCCAATACTTCTATCTGTACCAGTATAAACGTGAACACTATCTGGTCTACCAATATATTTTTCAGAACTATAACTTGGTGTAACGGTGTCGGTTATATCTGCAAGAAATGCTGGAAAAATTAACCACTTACCATTTACTATATCTCTAATTCTAAATTTTATAAAATCTTTTGGTAGTTTCTCTTGTGATGAAAGAGCCATATTAACCCTTCCATGATATGGAACTTGTAAAGTATTGTATACTGAAACATCATATGGTTTTCCTTTACTTTTTGTCTCACCAACAGATTTAGGTTGAAAAACCTTTATAGGAGCATTACTACCTTCAAATCCAAAGTCACTTGCCTTTTTAGGATTATTCAATCCCTTAAATAAATTTCCAATAGATTCACCCAATCCACTTGCCTCAGGAGTAACATTTGCATTTTTCATTACCTCTGACTCTTTATCATATTTGGGTGGATCAACTAAATCTATGAATGTTCCTTTAGTATGTCTTGGAGCGTGAACATAAGGTGGTACAGATGCTAATACTCCTAATGGATTATAAATTCGTGTATCTTTGTTTGCATTAAATCTTTGTAATACTGCTTGTTTTATATTGAAAAGAATTCCTTTTGGTGTGATTGTCCATTTTGCCCATCTTTTTAAATCTTCTGTAGTTTTAATAACTTGTAATCCAATATTACCAAACCCATCATTAAATCTATGCATATTTAAATAAAAATCACTTGGTTGTTTTACATCATTACTTCCTCTATCCATATTTGCTAATTTTGAAAAATTTGAAGATATATTTGTTGTGGTGACCTCATTGACACGAGTAGGTGGTGTGGGCAAATTCCTTACATTACTCGGTTCTTTACGAGATTTCTCAACTTTTTTATAGTTGAAGCTTGATAAATCTGTTTTTAGTTTATTTATCATGATGAGAGTGAGGTTTTTAATGGTTTGGTGTTATTAGCGGTTTGATTAGATGAGTTAGCTAAGTTTACCATATTTTGATTAAGCTGATCCATCCCATCATTCAATTTCTTATTATCTTGTCTTGATTTTAAAAAATCTTCACCTTTTTGAGCAACTGTATTACTATTAATTGCCTCTATTAACTTCCCTTGTGATTGTATAACAGGATCACTTTTCATTTCAATTGCTTCACCACGTATCAATGCACTTAACTCATCTTCACCAACACCAAGTGCCTCTGCCAATCCTCGGCGTTGTAATACATTTAATTTCTGAAACTCTGCAACTCCACCAAGTTGTTTAGTAATATCTTGAACTGCACCTAATGTATCACCTTCTAATGCTAATCCTCTTGCCCTATCAAAGTTTAATTGTCTACCAATTAATAATGATGCATTCATTGTGTTTGCAATAGAGGTTTCAAAATCTAATAATGAATCTGCTATATTAGCAACAGTTGATAAATTCAATCCTAATTTTCTTGCCTGTATAGTGGCTTTAACAAATTGATCTACTGAACCACCCATATACTCATATAAAAATTTTGCATTGTTTTGCATATCAGCTAAGGCGGCTTCAGCACCAACACCAGCTTCTGAAAACTGTCTAGCAAAATCACTTACTCTATCAATGTTCTCACCAATTGAACCACCAAGTTCTCTTTGTACTATTTGTGCTAATCCTGCTGCAGTATCACTTGTTACACCAAACTTTAGATTTAAAAATCCAAGTTTATTCATATTCTCAGTAGTGACTGCACCGAGAGTTTTAAATGTATCGAATAAACTTCCACCTAATTTCTGTATATCTACATCTGCTGCTCTTAACAATGGATTGACTTTTGCCATTTCAAATGCAAGTTTACCAGCGTTTTTAAAACTCACACCAAATTCTTCACTTACACCTCTTACGTGTTTTCCTGCCTTAACAATTAATGCCACAATAGAGACTAATAAAGTTGCAATAAAAGATATAGGATTTGCCATCAGTGCAATCATAAATTTCTTCGCTCCAGCAACCATACCCTTTAAGGCAGTTTTACTCATATTTAATCCACCGAGAATTGTATCCCAATTTTCTGCAGACACTTCTTGTATTGCCTGTTGCTCCACCATAGACTCATTCATAAGTTTAAGATTATCTAATCTATTCTTAGCCACGGTGTAATCTTTACCTTTCAGTTTAGCAATATCATCTTCATAGTTTGCAATTTGTTCTAATGTTTCCTCTTGGTCGTATGATGATATTTGACTTTCTTTATGTAGACTAGCTATTGCAGCTGTATCTTTTATCATACTCTCTACTGTAATTTTTGCCTTTTTACCTTGAACAGTCTCAAGAGCCTTTAAAGCCGTTGTATTTTTTTGTTGAGTATAAATTTCACGAGTTTGTTTGGTTGCATTCTGTCTTGCTTTTGCTTGTATTTTACCCAACGTGGTTTCTCTTAAACGATCGTTTACCGTTTTTGTAAGTATGTCTTTATCTTTTTTTAGTTGTTCAAACTGTTCCTTCATAGATTTTGTTTGAGCAGCAGTGAGTTTTTGATTGGTTTCGAAAGTTTTAGTAATCTCGTCCATTTGCTTCTTTAATTGAGCTGTCTCTTTGATTTGTTGTTTTATTGTTGGTTTTGCCATCCAAGATTATCCTAAATGTGAATATATGAAAAGAAATAAAACGATTTATTGAAAACTAAAGACCTAATAGTTTCTCAAGTTCATCATGTAAATCGTCTGAACGTTTTTTTATGTCTCTGAATTTAGCCTGTACTTTAGGATCTCTCATTGCTTTTGCAGTAGCTTTTCTTCTAGCCTTTTTAATACCCTTTTCCAAAGCACCAAAAACCTTATCAATCAATCCCTCTTGTATCTTTTGTTTTTCAGTCATAATAAAAATCCTTTTCTTGTATAGAGTTATACAATTATAAATATAAAGAAACTCTATTTTCTTCGTATGCCGCGACGTGCATCCGTAATAGCCTTTTCTTCTTGTTTTTTAGCATCTACTAATTTTTTTATATAATAATTTCTTAAATGAACAGGCATAAAATACACCTCAGAAAAAGTAAAACCATTTCCGTAATTAATTAAACTAAAAATATCTTCGTGAATTCGTTTTTTATATTTAGATGTCAGGCCAAAAAAACGTAACCCCTATAGGTATACTTACCTTATGGGGCTCTCCAATCTGACTTGTATAATCGAATCTTAAATCAACATCTGGTGTTATTTTTCTTAAATGTTTTCTAAACTCTCGTGTATCAAGAGTAAGAAATTCTTTATCTACAAAACGATTTATTGTTGCAGTAGAGGTATCACCATCTACAGAAATAATTTGATGTTTCATGCGTGAAGTAAATAAGGCAGTGTCATCTGGATTAACTTTTTGTAAAGCCTGTTGTGTTTGACTTATAGTTTCTTCATCTTTATGTGTGAGTAATTTAAATTCTAAAACTCTCTTTGAATTAGGTAAAGTAAAAGAAAACTTATTCTCATTACCCTCTAATAAAGAATAATCTACTTCTGCATTTTTAATAGTTGTTAAATCTACAACTACTGTCTCTTGTAAAGATGTATCTGGATCGGTTACTGATATTTCATAATCTTTACCATAACCGAGAACTCTTGCCCCAATCATGATAGCATTTTTATCACCAACTAATAAATCATCAAGTTTAATTTTAGGATTTGCAATTATAGATTCTAACAATTTAGTTATTGCAAGTCCTTTTTCTAACAAATTAGTAGAAGTTAAAATATCTTCTTCTTTTGCAGTCATGTATTTTATATCGATTTGACCACTTGAAAGTGGACTATCTTTTGGATACAGTAATCCTTTAGAAGGCAAATCTAATACCTCTGTAGGAAAATCGTATTGATTTTCAGCCATATTTAGCTCCTTTGAATATCATTTGAATTTAAAACCTTTTTAATATTATAACCTTTGGAATAGTTTACTTGCTTGGTGAGAATTTCTCTTTGATTGGTTTAAGTAACATATCAAATAAGATATCGTCATACTTTGTAGGCGTCATTTTTACGATTTTTTCTAAAGCGTAAATAACGACCAGTACGTATTCCCAATTTGCTGCTATCCATTCACTCATAATATTTCTCCTATAGTTTTAGAACGACAATACTGCGTAATCGTAACGAAGTGTTAGATTAATATCAGCAACATCAGTTCCATTTGCAAAATCTAAGTCATTAAAATTAGCGGTCTGAATAAATGCACCATGCAATACCCATTCCTCTACTTTATCACCGACAGGACCCAATAGATTAAATCTAATTTCTTTCTTATAAAAATCAGAATATCCATCTCTACCTGTTACGGATTCATGGTGTTGTCTTACCCATTCCATAACTGCTTGTGCACCACTTGGTACAATTGGATCATAAAGTGTGATTTCCAATGGCTCCCATACACCCTTACCTTTTACGAACCTTTTAACATTAATATGATTAAGTTCAACTTCTTCAAAAGTTATTTGGGGACGATTAGCCGTCTTTACAAAATATGAAGGTATATCTTCTATATACATAATGAACCTATTTTTTGTTTTAGGTTCAAACGGTGTAAAAAAGATTTCGTCTTGATTTAAAATCTCGGCCATTTTCATTCTCCTGTTATGCCGTTCAAATACTATTACATATATAAATATCACTTTATCAAAAAAAAGTGATACTCTATTATATTGTTTTTTGAAGTTTTATTGAAGTTTTTTTTAAAAAGAAAAACCCCAACCGAAATTGGGGCTTTTCATTATATGTTAGCGTATGTTATAAGTTAAATTACTCAGGGAACGATGCGCCTGTAGGTTGAACTATGAAGTCCAATACAATAAACTCTGCAGTTCTTGTAGGTTGAATAAAGATTTGTCCTCTTAATTCATTCCTATCAACAACATCAGGAGTATTATTGGAATCATCCATAACAACTCTAAATGCGGATAAACCACTATTAGCCTGTACGGAATTCAAAAATGGATTCACAATACCTAAGAAACGATTTCTCGTTGCTGATGTATTTTGTTCAAACACCAAGTATCTTGAAGAACTTGCAATAAACTTACGAAGTCTAATTAATAATCTTCGTACATTGATTCTATCAAGTGCTGATGGTTTACCTTGTAGAGTTTTTTGTCCAAATACCACTACACCTTGTTGTGGGAATGATGCAATTGGATTAACACGACCTTCATAAAGTGTGTCTCTTTCTTTATGTGTTAGTCTTGTTTTTGCTTCCAATACACTTGTCAATCCACCACGATTCAAACCTGCTGGTGCGAACCATTCGTGTGCTACACTATCGGTGTTAGCAATAACACCAGGTATCACTACTGATGGTGGAACCCAGACTGGTTTTCTCTTCTCTGAATCTTCAATTTTAACCCAGGGATAATAAGTGGCTACATAATTTGAATCTAATGATTTAATATCACTAACTGCATTTGTTACTGAGCGTCCCCAACGAGAACCATCCATTACATAAAATGCATCTGCTCTATCTTCTACTTTAGAAATAGCGTGATTAGTTACTTGTGAGTGATATTCATGAATAACACCAGGTGTTACCAACATATTAATATCAAACTCATCTGGATTACTAATTGCGTTAATAGCTCGTTTATAAACTACTGAACCACTAGCATTAGAATCAGTAATGTCAAACCCTTGTGTATTTGATGTAGAAATATTATTACCAGTTGCTTTCAATGTAGTTGGATTATCTCCATCAAAACCGCCTTGGAAAGGAACAACAAATTTTCTCTGTTCTTTAGCGGATAACGTCATTGTAATTGCCTGAGATCCATTTGAATAAGTATCTGCACCTATTTCACTTGCATCTGCGTGACCATTCATATTTTCTAAACTAAATACTACATTATTACCAGTACCCGCTGAATCAGGTAATGGTGCTAAATAGTTTTTATTATCATCACTTTCAAAATCCCAACCATAGTATACATTTGAATCAAATCTACCAACTGAAGTATCTAAATGATCTGTAAACTGACTTGTTACAAAACTACCACTTGGAATATCTGTAGTTCTTAATACTGGATTAGTTACAGCTGCAAATCCATGAGGTAATGCATCTCCACTAATACCTTCAAGTTCTGTACTATAATCACTAATATAGATATGTGCTGATTTATTTGGCCAATCACCATTGTAAGTAAGTTTACCATTTGAATCAATCGTTATATATCTATCACCAACTTGACGTGCTACGTAATTTACTGAATCGGGATCAAAGTTAAGGTTTGGAAACTCTTCTACTAATTGTCCATCATCATTTTCACCTGGATTATTTTTCAATACTCTAAGTGTAAAATCACCATAATCACTACCAGCAACATCTTCTTTTGCTCTTAAATCTGCAATACCAACTTTATATTGTGTACTAATATCAGTACCATGTGAACGTGTATTAACTTTAAACAAATTCTTTCTTGCTCCACCAATCAATTGAGAAACAATATAAGGTGTAGTTGCAACACTATAATCTGCTGTTAAATCTTCTCCACTACCACTTGCTAAAGAAGCAGAAGCGTTGGTTGAAGTATATCCTGAACTACCATTTGTTTTAACCTGCGTATATTCAAAGTTTTTATAAACATACAAATCTTTAGATGTAGTTTGTGGATCAGTTCCAAAAAGTTTTGTGACATAATTATCTGAACCAGTATCAAAAGATGCTGTATATGCTGTACCTGCAACAGTAAATCTAAATTCAGACCAATTAGCTACAGTACCAACCGATGCACTTGTTGGGCCACTTATATTTAAAGTTGGGTTATTTCTTGATGGTTTTAAAATTGCTACTGATTGTGTAGCAGAATTTATTCCTGCTCCGCCTGCTCCAGCACCATGTCCATTAAGTCTTAGATAAAGTGAATCTGTTTGATATCCACCTATTCCTAAAACTCTTACTATTGTTACTGATGGTGCACCATTATCAAGGTATTCTTTTACCGTGTATGGTACATAATATTTTGTATTTACCTTTCCAAATGTATTTTCAAATTCCGAAAAACTTGTGATAGAGGTTGGAACGAATGCAGGGCCCTTTTCAGTCGGGCCGATAATTGCCGCACCAATTTCACCAATTCCTTCAGGTAAAAATGAAACATCCCTTTCTCTCGTAAATACACCTGGACTTACTATTCTTTCCGCCATGTGTTATTCTCCTGTTAAATTTTTTAATAGATTACTTGTATATATAACTTCTATTACTTCTTATAAGTATCAATGTAAATTCCCAAAATACATATACTTAGAAAGATTTTTTTATTTATTTGGTGTAAATTCACCAGTTTCCAAATCTAATCCACCTTGACCATATTTTTCTTCCAAATTTTTCATCAAGGTCTTTTCATCTTCTCTTAATTGAGTAAAATTTACCTCAAGTTCTAAAATTTGATTATTTATATTATCAATTTGTTGATTAAATTGAATTTTTTGTAAATGAAGTGCACCAATCATTCTTTGTAAATTTAGATAATTGGATTGTACTTCCTTTATTGAATCAAGTTCAATAGTTTGAAGTTTGATTGTTTTCTTTGGCATAATTATAACTCCTTTTAATATTATTAATAAATATAATACTAATTCTTCAAAATTACTATTTTAATTCCTCGACTTCTGTTAAAACTTTTAATGAATCTACCTCTGTTTTCAATTCCTTAATTGATTCTATCAAAATAGGTACAAGTTTATTATAATCAACTGCTTTAAACTTACCACGTAGTCCATCAACATCTTTTACAAGTTCAGGTATTACTTCTTCAACTTCTTGTGCTAACACACCAACATCATGTCCCATATCTTTTCGTTTCCAATCATACTCAACACCTCGAAGTTGCATCACCGTATCTAAACCATATTTTGTATCTGTAATGTTTTCTTTCAAGTTCATATCGGATGCCACGGTAGATGAGAATGCAACAACGTCAGCGTCAGCGTGGAATGTACCACCATTAGCGAATCTAAATTCTTCAGTTCCTGCTAATGAAACTCCAATGTCTGCTGCACTTTCCAAAAAGAATCCTGTATCTACATCATCACCAAATGAATATGCTGGAAGTGCATCCGAGCCAGATGCAAGAATTCTATTAGATGTTTGTAATACTCCAGTCGAACCACTTATAAATGCTCCACCTACTGCTCCGATATATAAATCTCCACTACCACTTATATTACCTGATGACCTAATTCTACCTTGAACCTCAACTGTTTCAGCTGAATTATTCGTATGAATAGATAATACTGAAGTTCCACCAGCTCCTGCGTCAAACGTAAGAGCTGAAGTAGTATTGTCTTTCAAATCTATATCAGTTGCTGCGTTAGTTAGAGTAATATCTCCACCAGTTAATGTTAAATCTGTAAATTGAGGTGAATCTCCTGTTCCAACTCCAATTGAAGTTCTAAGTGTTGCTCCACTCTCAGCTACTGGATCTCCACTTCCGTCACCGACTATCATTTCTCCATCACCAAGTGCTGCCATAGCGGTGATTGCGTTTGTACCACTACCTAATAACACTCCACCATCTGTAAATTCACTTGCTCCTGTACCACCATCTACAACCGACAAGTCTGAAATACCATTAATTGTTCCACCATCAATATTAACTGAAGTGAATGTACCTGATGATGCACTTACACTTGAACCAGATATTAATGTAGTTCCTGATGTGTTTCTGAATAATACTGAAGAGTCACTTGCAGAACCACTAACGTAAGGTGAATCTGCTCCATCTCCTGCTCCGATATATAAGTCTCCACTACCACTCAAGACGGAGTTAAATATTAATTGTTCAGTTGCTGTTATAGTTCCACTTGATTTGATACCCTCTGCACCATTTGTAGTTACAACTTCTAAAATACCTGCCTTACCACTTGCGTCAAACGACAATGCTGATCCTTGATTGTCCATCAAATCTACATCAGTTGCTTGAGTTGTTAAATCTATATCACCATCAATATCTAATCCACCTGCAAAAGTTCCAACTGTTGCTGAAGTAAATTCACCAACGGATGAACTTATAGTTGAACCAGAGATAAAAGTAGTACCTGATGAATTTCTGAATAAAACTGAACCATCAGATGCTGAAGAACTTATATGAGGTGAATCTGCACCTGCTCCTGCTCCAAATATTATATCTCCACTACCAGAAAGTTTACCTTGAATCTCGACTGATTCTCCTGTATTATTTGTGTGTACTGATAATACCGAAGTTCCACCAGCTCCTGCATCAAATGTTAATGCTGATGTGGTGTTATCTTTTAAATCTATATCAGTAGCGGCGTTTGTTAGTGTGATATCTCCACCTGTCAATGTTAAATCTGTAAATTGTGGTGAATCTCCTGTACCGACTCCTATACTTGTTCTTAATGTTGCTCCACTTTCTGCAACTGGATCAGTTGAACCATCTCCAACAATCATCTCACCATCACCAAGTGCT
>MDSW01089404.1_pt1 | contig 15557 bp, 13 predicted proteins | sample 811171 | NCBI WGS metagenome assembly MDSW01 (sample SAMN05326641, study PRJNA326480) | marine metagenome | isolation source: seawater | place: Atlantic Ocean: North West | collected 2012
TTTTTTAGCGTTAAAATCTTTAGAGATTGGCGAAGATGAAATTGTTTTAACTCAATCTTATACTTTTGCAGCTACAACAAATGCTATAATACTCAATAAATCTATACCCTTATTGTTGGATATAAATCTTGAGGATTTAAATATAGATATTAATCAATTAGAAAATTTCTTAGAAAAAAAAACGTTCAGAAAAAAAAAAAATACTTTTCATAAGCAAACAAAAAGAAAAATTAGTTGTATATGTTTAGTATTTTCCCTTGGTATTATTCCAGATTTAAAAAGAATAAAAAATATATCAAAAAAATATAACCTTAAAATAATTTTTGATGCTGCATGTTCATTTGGAAATAAATTTAACAACAATAAACTTTCAAAATATTGTGATATTGCGACTTATTCTTTCAATGGAAATAAAAATTTTACAACTGGAGGTGGAGGATTATATTCCACAGACATAAAAAAATATTATTTAAAAGCATTGAGTATAGCTAACAACGGGAAAGTAAGCACATATCAATACCAAAGTATTGGATATAATTTAAGGATGCCCAGTATTAATGCTGCAGTAGGGTTAGCACAATTAGAGAGATTTAATAAAATTATAAAAAAAAAGAAAACTATAAGAGATCTTTATAAAAAAAATTTGAAAAAATATCAATTGTTTAATTGTAGATTTTCGTGGGGAAATTATTTGCCATGGATGAACTTCTGTTTAGTAAAAAATGAGGCTATGTTAAAAAAAATAATAAAAATACTTAACATGAGAAATATTGCTTGTGATTATTTTTGGATACCAATGCATAAACAAAATATAAAAAGTAAATTTATTTTAACAAAATTTACAAATACTGATTATATCTATAAAAAGATTCTTATTCTACCATCATCAACCAATATAAAATTAAAAAACATTAAAATAATTTCTAAAATAATTAATAATATATAATTTAAAAGTGAATAAAAAAAAATATATAATACAACTTCATAACAATCTTACACTAAAGGATGTACTTTCTATAATCCAATCAAATTCAAAACAGATTGTGTATTTTGTTGATAAATATAAAAATCTTTTAGGTTCAATGAATGATGGAGATATAAGAAGATTACTATTAAAGGGTTTCAACCTTAAATCAAAGGTTGGTAATTTATATTATAAAAAAACAATATATTTAAAAAAAAATTTAGGAAACACCGAATTAATAAATTTTTTAAAGAAAAATAAAATTTCATCAATTCCAATTATAAAAAATAAAAAAATAAAAAAAATTATTTTTTTTGATGAACTAATAAAAAATAAATATGAAGACAAAAATATTAATTTTGATGTTATAATAATGGCTGGTGGTTATGGTAAAAGATTAATGCCACTTACAAAAAAAACGCCAAAGTGTCTAATAAATATAACAAAAAATAAAAAAATTATTGATCTAATTTTAGATAATTTGCATATGCATAAATTTAAAAGATTGCATTTCATAAATTATTTTCAGAGCAAAAAAATTGAAAATCATGTTTCAAAAAAATATAAAAATAAATTTGATTTATTTTTTCATAAAGAGAAGGTTCCTAGAGGAACTGCAGGAGGTCTTAAGGAATTATATAAAAATAAAAATTTAAGTGAAAATTTTATAATTATAAACTCAGATGTAATTACAAAAATTGATTTTTCTAGCTTAATTAAATTTCATATCAAAAACGAAGGATCTTTTACAATTGTTTCAAAATTATTAAATCAAAAAATAAGTTTTGGTTCTATAAAACATAAAAGTGATTTATTACATAGTATAGAGGAAAAACCTACAGTAAGTTTTTTTATTAATGCAGGGATATATGCCACTAAAAAGGAAATTTTAAAACTTATTCCAAATCAAAAAAAAATATTTAATATGACAGACCTTATAGGAAAAATTAAAGAAAACAAAATTAAGATAAAAATATTTCATTCTTATGAAGAATGGCATGATGTTGGTTCGCATGAAAAACTCAAAGAATTAAAAAAAAAATATAAGTAATATTTGTGAAAAAAATTACATTTATACTTCCTACAAAAAATAGGGTATCTAATCTTAAAAAATTTGTTTCTCATCATAAAAAAGTTTTTAGGAATTTAAATTATACTTTTTTAGTCGTGGATGGGAGTAACAATAATAATTATAAACAAATTAAGAGGATTTGCGATGCAAATAAATTTACTCTATTAAAACAAAAAAAAAAAGGTTTTATGAATGCATGTTTTGAATCTATTGATAAAGTAAAAACAGAATATTGTACTTTTTTATATGATGATGATTTATTAAGTCCAGAAATATACAAAGTTTTTAATAGAACTTTGAATAGAAAATTTTCTATGGGTTACGGGATTGTGAGGGATCTTTATATAAATGAGAGTTATATAAATAATAAATTTGATAAAATAAAAATTTCAAATTATCAAAATATACAAGTATTACTTGCTTACTTTGGATATAATCAATTAAAAATCCCATTTATGCCCGTTAGCCCTATTTGTTTAATATTTAAAAGCAAATTTTTAAAAAAGTGGAAAAAATATTTATTTTTATTTTGTAAAAAATCTAATTTTAGAAAAAATATTCTTTTAAAACAAAATATTGGACCCGATTTAATAATTTATTTACTACAAATTTTAGATCATAAAACTATATTTCTTTCAAAACCTTATATTGCAATATTTAATGGTCATAAAAATTCTATGAGTACATTATTAGGTAAAAATAAATTACAAATTGGATATTGGCTCGCTAAAAAAAGTATTTTTGATAACAGTCTTATTAAAAATAAAACAGCAAGATTGAAAATATACAATTTTCTTTATTTATCAGGTAGTTACATACTGATAAAAAATATGTTTCTTAAATTTTTTAAAAAAGATAATTTTTTTAAAGATATATGTAATGAAATGGAAGATCTAAAAAGACATAAAAGTGCCGAATTTAGCTTATTTGAATGTATAAAAGTCATTTTAAATAAATTTTTAATAAGACTAAAATATTATGATTAATTTAATCAAAAAAATCTCTTTAATTTACTATTTGATTTTTCCTAATATTTTTGGATTAGGATATAATCAATATAAATACTATTTAATTAAAAAAAAAATTTTCTCAAACAAAAAAAATTTAAATATACGTAAATATGTAGATGAAAGGTTAGTAGAACTCCCATGGGTAATAAAAAAATTAAGGAGAATTAATAATAAAAATATTTTAGATGTAGGCTGTACCTTAAATTTTAATTATTTAATAAATATTTTTTTAAAAAAAAATAAATTATTTTTCATAAATATTTTTAAAGAAAAAAATAATTTTTCTTCAAATCAAATTTCATATATTTTAAATGATATCAGAAAGCCTTTTTTTAAAGAGAATTATTTTGATTGCATTACTGCTATTTCGGTAATTGAACATATAGGTTTTGATAACAAAATGTATAACCATACAAAGATTAAATATAAAGAAAATAAAAACAGGAACTATAAAGACGCAATTATTGAAATTAAAAGAATTTTAAAACAAGGCGGTAAATTTTACTTAACCGTTCCCTTTGGAAAAAAACAAATTTTTGAAAACTATATGCAATTTGATATCAAAGAGATAAAAAAATTGATTAAAATTTTTAAACCTTCAAAATATTCTATGGAGTTTTACAGATTTGAATATTTAAAAAAAATTTGGAAAAAAACAAATCAGTCAAATTGCAAAAATATAAAAGCGATATCAAATGGTAAAAAAGGAATTTGTTCAAATTCTGTAGCATTGATCGAGTTTACAAAGTGATAGGAAATGAAAAAAACATTGATGTAGCAAATATAATTTGCCCTAAAAAAAGAATTTATCAATTTTATATTTATTCTAGATATTTAATGAATATAAAAAAAATTAATTTTTTTCAGAAAAAAAATAATTGCAACTTGTATTTGGTTGATCAGGAAAATATTGATTTTATTAATAATATCAAAAACAAAAATGCTCAATTTATAATTTTTTTCTGGAATGGATATTTTGATTATGAAAAATATTTAAATACTAAAAAATTTAATAAAAAAAAAAATATTTCTTTATTTATAATTGGCAATATAGGTAATGTACCAAGTCTTGAGATAAATAAAATTAATCTGAAAGGTAATACAAAAGTTTATGGATTGAGTTTAGTAAGATTATTAAACTTAAAATTTACCTTCCTATTCACTATAATAAAAATCTTTTTGAATCCCTTTTTTACTTTACAAAATTTATGTTTTAATAAACTAATATTTGTTGGATCTGGGCTATTCAAATCTAATAAAGATTTTTTGCATCTAAAAAAAAATTACAGCACTTTATCAGAAATGATAGAGGAATATTCGTCTTTTAAAAATATATCTGATAAAGAAAAATATTTTGGAAAATTATCTATAAGTAAAAAATTTAATATCCTAAAGAGTTTTGAAAAATATTATTTTTTACAATTAATTTTTAGAGATATTCTATTGATTAATTTATTAAAATTTAAAAATTTTAGATTATTTGAAAATGACAAAAATCTTTCTATTCAAAGATCTTTTTTATTTAAAAAAAATATTTTTTTAGATTTGGGCTCAAAAGTTGGTGCAGAAAAATATTATGAAAGAAAAATAACATATGAAGTTTTTAAGAAGGATAATATAAGTATTAAATTTTTTAAAAAAAATAAGATTAGTCAAAAATCATTTGAAAGGAAAAATAAACTAATGACTCAATTTATAAAAAATATTAAATACCTAACTGATTTAGATATTTCTGCTAAGGAATTAGTATATAATATTAATGATTTTTATTTAAAAATAACTCAAAATGAAATTGATTAAATTTATTTTCTTCAAGTTAACTAGGTTAATTTATTTATTTCCAAGTATATTAATTCTTAGAATTAAAGGATTGAAAAAAAATTATATATATAATAGAGATAAAAAATTTTTAATTGAAAGTAGAAAAGAAATGCAGTCAATACTTTTTGAAATTGAAAATTTCCTTTTAACTGAAAAAAAAAATGAAATAGATAAAATTATATCTGAGTATTTAAAACAAAATAAATATTACACTGAAATAGAGTTTTTGCTTTCAGAAAATCTCCAAAATAAACTTTTGAAAACTTTGAAAGAAAAAGAGTTTATTCAATATTTAAGTAATTTCTTTGGTTATCAATTAAAATTTAATTCTTTTTTAATTAGACTGAATTTTTTTAATTCAACGCTTCCAGATAACGAAGGTCCAAAAATGTGGCATAGAGACAATGACTCATTTTTTGGACAAATAAAATTATTTTCGGTATTAAATAATTTAGATACTAAAACAGGTGGTCTTTTTAGTTTTATTCCACAAAAATTTATTAAAGATTATGAATTTGTTTCTAATTCTTATGTTGATCATAATCTCTCATTACAAGATCAAAGATCTAGAGTTCTTAATTCAGAAATGAACAAAATCAGGGATGTAGGTAAAAACATTATTGAATTTGGAAAAAATAAAAATGAATTTTTAGCTGTTGATACGAATGATACGTATCATAAGGGAGGTTTAATGAAGCAGCAAGGATCACTTAGGCTCTTACTTCAAGTAATTTATGAACCACATTATAATTTACTTTCTAATTATAATTCTATGTATAATAGAAATATTTTGATTACGTCTATAAAAAATATTTTAACTGGTTTCAAAAATAGATTAAGAACAAAAATAGAAATCTAATATTAAATTATGAAAAAAATTTATTCTAAAATTTTGAAGTGTAGAATTTGTAATGATAAAAATCTAGTAAATATTTGTAAATTCGAAAATATAAAATTGACTGGTATTTTTCCAAAAGATAAAAAAAAATATATTGACGAAACACCTTTAGAAGTAGTTTTTTCCAAAAAATCTAAATTACTTCAACTCAATCACAATTATAATCTACCAAAATTATTTGGTAATCATTATGGCTATAGATCAGGATTAAATAGTTCTATGGTAAAGCATTTAAAAAAAAAATTTTTAAGTCTTAGTAAAAATTTTAAAATAAAACCTAAAGATAAAATACTTGATATAGGAAGCAATGATGGAACCTTCTTAAATTTTTTTCCTAAAAAAAGTATAAGAGTTGGATGTGATCCAACAGCAAAAAAATTTAAAAAATATTATGATAAATCTATAAAAGTTTTGCCAAAAATATTTGATAAATATTCCAGCAAAAAAATTAGTGGAAAATACAAATTAATTTCATCGATTGCGATGTTTTATGATCTATCAAATCCAATAGAATTTTGCAATTTAGTAGAAAAAAAGTTGGAAAAGAATGGAATTTTTCATGTAGAAATAGCTTATTTGCCATTTATACTTAAAACATATTCTTTTGATACTTTTTGCCAAGAACACCTTACTTATTTTTCTTTAAAATCTTTTGAAAATTTGATCAAACAAACTGGTTTAAAAATATTGGATTATCAAACAAATTCAATTAATGGAGGAAGTATAAGTTTTAATTTAGCATTAAAAATTTCAGATCATAAAGTTAATAAAAAAAAATTATCTAGATTAAGAAAATATGAAATTAAAAATAATGTAAACAGTTTGAAATATTTAATTAAATTTTTCAAGAAAGTAAAAAAAAATATTAAGTATATAGAAAGCAAAATAAAATCTTTACAAGGAAATGTTCACGGTTTTGGGGCATCTACAAAAGGTAACGTTACATTGCAACTTTGTAAATTAACCGAAAAAGATATTATTAGCATTTATGATATCAATAAAGAAAAATTTGGATCATATACCCCAGGAAGTAATATAAAAATCATAAATGAAAATAAAATTATGAGTGACAAACCAAAAAACTTAGTTTTTTTTATCTGGCATTTTAAAAAAACAATAGCTGATAAACTTAAAAAATTTAACTTGAGAAAAACAAACTATATTTGGTTATTTCCAAAATATAAAGTTATCAAAAGTGAGAAATAATTTTAATGTTTAGTTTTTTATTAAACCTTAAAAATACTGAAAACTTAGGTTTATTTTTTTTAACTTTGGTACCTGTAGCTTTTATAGTTGGCAGTTTTGCTACAAATTTATTAATTATTATATTAGTTTTATTTTATTTATTTTTTCAAAAAAGAGAAAATATTAAAAAATTTTTTGTAAAATACAAATGGCAAATTATTTTATTAATTTTAATTACCCTTTTAAACATCATATTTTCTGATGTTAGAGAGTATTCTTTTTCAAAACTAGTTCCTTTTTACCGTTTTTTTATATTTTCTTTATCAATAATTTTTATTCTCAAAATCATCTCAAATAAAATTAATAATTATGTAAATTTGTTATTTATAATATTATTTTTTTTGATAATTGATGTCTATATCCAGCTTTACTTTGGCAGGAACATTTTTGGATTTCCTTTCAATGAGGAATATGGTCGTATTACAGGTGCTTTTAATGATGAAATGATTATAGGGAATTTCTTACTTTACTTTGGTTTTTTAACTTTATCATTATTAAATTATACTTATCAATTGAATTTGACAAAAAATGGGATTTTGATTTTACTAATTTCTTTAACAATTTTAATTACGGGAGAACGAACACCTTTCATTAGCTTATTTTATCTCTCTTTTTTTATTTTTTTATTTTCTAAAAGAAAAAAATTTATATTCTTTACAAGTTTATTTTTAATCACTTTATCAATTATTATAATAAGTAATTCTGAACGTTTAACAAATAAATATTCAGTTACATCTATACCAAAATTGACAGATATAGACTCGAAGACTTTTAGAAATAATTCTGCTGAAGAAAGTTTAAATGAAAGTGAATATGAAATGAAATTAAAAAAAAATGATGATAATTTTTTAAATAGTTTAAGCTTATCCTTTCGATCAAATCAATATGTTGGTCATTATTCTCGAGCATTAGATATAATAAAACAAAATTATATGTTTGGTTCTGGTTTTAAATCTTACAGAAAAATATGTGGAAGTTATGAAACCTTGAAGCAACCAAATCAATATAATACTGACGAAAATAGAAGACTTACTTGTTCAATTCATCCACATAATTATCACTTAGAGATACTTTCAGATACAGGAATTACTGGCTATATAATTTTTTTATCTTTAATTTTTTACATTTGTTTCACATTTTTTAAGAAAAAACTTTATAAAGATTTTTCAATTTGTATTTTATTTTGTTTAATTATAACTTATATTTTTCCCTTCAAACCATCTGGTAGTTTTTTTTCAACTAATTCAGCGTTCATATTCTGGTATTTGATAGGTCACTTTTTTTATTTTAGTAATAATTCGAGAAAAATTTAATTTTTGGCAAAATTTCTTATAATCAGCATATAGACTAAAATTTTTATAATTATAATATATAATAGTAAATTACTGAACAAATAGTACGAATAGATTGGAACATTTATCATTAACATATAAATAAATAGAGTTTTTTTTAAAGAAAATTTATTGATTAATATATGATGCAGGTGATTAAGGTCACCTTTTAGAGGGCTATTTCCATTTTTAATTCTTACATAAAATAATCTAATAAGATCTAGTCCAGGAACTAGAAGTAATAAAAATATTTCTTCTATAAAAAAAATAAATGGATATTTACTATTTAGATTTAATATTAATGCACCAACTAATGTAGATATAATATAATTTCCACTATCTCCTAAATAACTTTTATTAGAATAATTTAATATTAAAAAAGATATAATAAATAACAAAAATACTAAATAAACTTCATAAATTATAGGCATTTTAATAATTAAGTAAAATAACCAACTAATTCCTATTAGAGAAGCTAAACAGTTAATACCATCAGTAAAATTAAATGCATTTAATAATACAATTATACAGAACGTGGGAAACAAAAATTTAATAATTATATTATTAGGAAAATAGAAAAAACCAAAATATTTCGAGTTTATAGAATAAATAAACAAATCATTTTTATAAACAAAAAAAATTATTATAATTGATAATAATATTATTCTTAAATATGCGTTTAAATCTAATTTATCATCTAATAGTGCAATTAAAAAAACTGCGCTAATAAAATATACATCTACAACTAAATCATACCTTACTAATTCATTAAAACTAACAATATAATTTAATATGAATCCAATAAATAAATAAATTCCACCCAATACTGGGACTTTATTTTTATCAATTAAACCAGTCTTATTCCCAATTAATTCTGAATATTTAAAAAAAATTAAAAATAATAAAGTACTGATACTGTAAATAAAGAAATTTAAGTTTAAATTCTCAATCATCTAATTTTTATAGTTTTATAAAAAATAATTGGCAACATAATTAGAGAATAGATCAATCTTTTCAAATTTAAATCATATTTACTTGAAATATTTCCTGTGAATTTTTCGTATTTATTTTTTTTTGCAGATAATTGACCTGGATGACTTCTAAAATATCCAATTTTTATAAAATAAGTATTTAAATTACTTATTTTAGAAAATTTTTGCCACAGCTTGTAATCTCCCGGTGATCCTTTTTTTATATCTAAACCACCAGACTTAAAATAAAGAGATCTTTTAAAACTTACTGATTCTTGTTGTATATAACCCCAATATTTTTTATGAGCTTTTCCTGAAAGTATTATACTTTTTGGATAAATGTATGGAATAAAAAAAAATTTAATATTATTTTTTATGTAACCGCATATTCCATTAATCCAATTAATTTTTGGATTACTCTTAAAAATTTTTACTACATTCTCAGCAGCGTTCGGATGTAAAATATCATCAGAATTAATCCATATTATAATTTCACCAGAACTTTTTTTTATGCCTTTGTCTACTGCATGGAAAATGTTTTTATCTTTTTTAGACTCAAAAATGTTTATATAGTTTCTATATTTTCTTATAATTTTTAATGATTGATCTGTAGATTTTCCATCAATTAAAATATACTCAATTTTTTTGTAAGTCTGATTGACAACTGACTTGATTGTCTCTTCTAAGTATTTATCTCCATTAAAATTTGGTGTTATAATTGAAACAAGTGGATTATTTTTTTTCATAAATATAAACTATATTTTTTATTAGATATTTATATATATTTGATAAAGTAAGTAATTTTTCTGGTCAATTATTAAAAACTGACATATAGAAAAAGAAAAAACATAAAATTGACAAAAATCGTTTTAATTATTGAAAAATGGACAAATATTTAATTGTTGGAGCAGGAGGTTTTATCGGTGGTCACTTATCAAGAAAGCTTCTTGAAGAGAAACATAAAGTTATTGGTGCTGATATAAAGCCTTTAGAACTTTGGTTTCAAAATCACGAAAAATCTGAAAACTATTCTTTAGATATGCAAGAGTATGAAAATTGTCTGAAAATAACTAAGAATGTTGATTATGTCATTAATTTAGCATGCAACATGGGTGGCATTGGTTTTATTGAAAATAATAAAGCTGAATGCATGCTTTCTGTTTTAATCAACACTAATCTATTAAGAGCTTGCAAAGAAAATAAAGTTAAAAGATATTTTTTTTCCTCAAGTGCATGTGCATATAACAAAGATCTTCAACAAAATCCTGATATAGATGGGTTAAGAGAAAAAGATGCCTATCCAGCAATGCCAGAAGATGGATATGGATGGGAAAAATTGTTTAGTGAAAGAATGTGTAGACATTTTACAGAAGATTTTGGTTTAGAAACAAGAGTGGCTCGATTTCATAACATCTACGGTCCCGAGGGGACATTTGATGGTGGAAGAGAAAAAGCCCCTGCTGCAATGTGTAGAAAAGTAATTGAGGCAAAACTATATAACAAAAATGTAATTGATGTATGGGGTGATGGTACTCAAACTCGAAGTTTTTTATATATTGACGACTGCATTGATGCAATTTTAAAATTATTTCATTCTAATTATTCTTATCCAATAAATATAGGAAGTGATGAAAAAGTTTCGATAAATGAACTAATATCAATAGTTGAAGAAATATCAAAGACGAAACTAAAAAAAAATTATCAACTAGACAAACCCCAAGGTGTAAAAGGCAGATCAAGTAATAATGAGTTAATTAAAAAGACTTTAAATTGGGAATATAAATATAGTTTAAAAGATGGAATAAAAAAAACCTATAGTTGGATAGAAAATATTTATCAAAATAAAAAAAATGATGAATATATAAGGTTTACAAAAAAAAGCTTAAAATAATTAGTGAAAGATTTTTCAAAATTTTGGAATTTATTAAACAATAAGAAAAAATCATTTTTTTTATTACTTGTATTTTTAATATTTATTTTAGCGATTCTAGAAGTAATGAGTATAGCAATTGTTATACCATTTGCTACTCTATTATTAGAGCCTGAGTCATTTAATTCTTACAAATATTTTAATTTAATAAATCCTATATTAGATTTTAGTAGTACAAAAGATTTAATACTTTATATGTCAATTCTTTTTTTCTCGCTTTTTTTAATAAAAAATATTTTTATAACTATAGTTCATAGATTTTTATTTAATTATGTTTATGAATTCAGAAGAGAATTATCTTTAAAAGTATTGAAAAAATATTTACACCAAAATTATCTTTTTTTTTCAAATACATCTTATTCTAAAATTGCTTCAAACTTATCAAATGAGGTTGGCAACTTATCTACAAATTATTTAAGACCTTTTTTAATAATTTTAAGTGATTTTTTAATACTTTTCTCAATCATTATTTTAGTATTAGTAACAGGATACTTTAAAGGAGCAATTATAGTTATTCCTTTTGTAATTTTATCAGCAATTTTTTTAAAAATTTTAGGAAAAAAAGTTGAGGTTTGGGGAAATATTAGGGTTGTTAATTTAAGAAATCTTACAAATATAATTTATGAAATAGTTTTAGGTGTTAGAGAAATTTTCTTATCTGGAAAAATTAGTAAAATTTTATCACAATTTAATATACTGCAAAAACAATCATCAAGATTAGAGTCAAACTATCAGTGGGTTCAAACTTTTCCTAAACTTGCCCTAGAGTTATTTGCAATTTTAATCTTTTTATTTACTTTAGTTTATTTAACATTTTTAAATATTAATAATAAAGAAATAATAGTAATTTTAACTTTTTATTTTGCAGTAGCCTATAGAGTGTTACCTTCATTTAATAAAATTCTTATTCATTACCAACAATTAAAATTAGGAAAGCCCTCTTTAGATATAATTATTAATAATTTAAAACTAGATGATAAAATTACTTACGCTGATGAAATAATTTCTAAAAAAATTAGTTTTGATAAAGTAATTGAATTTAAAAATATAAATTTTAAATTTGAAAATAGGGATTTATTGTTTCACAATCTAAACTTTTCAATTTTAAAAAATCAAGTATTAGGGATTTATGGAGAAAGCGGCTCTGGCAAAACAACACTTCTTAATATTATTAGTTGTTTAATACAACCAGATAATTTTGAGGTAATAATTGACGGAATGCATTTAAAATCAAAAAATGATTTTAGAAATTATCAGAATCTAATTTCTTTTGTTTCTCAAGATACATTTTTAGTTAAAGATAGTATAAAAAATAATATCTGTCTCTATAATGATAATGAAAAGATAAATAATGAACAATTATTAAATGCTGTAGAATTTTCTAGATTAAATAAATTTCTTGATAAATTGCCAGAAGGACTTGATACAATCATTGATACGAATGCAAAGGAGATTTCATCTGGACAAAGACAAAGAATAGCTTTAGCAAGATTTTATTATAGTTTAAGAGATATATTAATATTTGATGAAGCGACCAATGCATTAGATGAAGACAATGAAAAAGCTATCATTGAAAATATATTTAATCTAAGAAAAAATAAAACCGTTATTATTGTTTCACACAATAAAACTAATTTAAAAAATTGCGATAGAATTATAGAGGTAAAAGATAATACTTTAATAGAACATAAGTAAATCATTTCAAATGATAGAAATATTTTTTTATTTAATTTTTTTTATATCTTTAATATTTTTATCTGGGTTATGTTGTTTAAAATATATATTTAAATTAGATGTAACACTTTTTAGATTTTCAGAGATTGGTTTAATAGGAATAACATTTTTTACTTTTTTATCTTTTTTAATTCATTTCTTTTTTCCTTTAAATACAAATATAAACTTAATAACAACAGTTATTTTATTTTTATTTGGAATATTTCGAAATAGTTATTACCTAATTCAAATTTTAAAAAAAAATTATCTAATTTTGATTATTTCTTTATTTATAGTTTTTTTAATGACACTAAATTATAATCCTCATGAAGATTATGGATATTACCATTTACCTTATATAATTAATTTAACTTCAGAAAAAATTATTTTTGGTCTTTCAAATTTGCAACCACAGTTTGGATGGAATTCATCTTGGTTGAATCTTTCTGCTATGTTTTATTTACCAATATTAGGTTTAAATGGTGTACATATGTCAAACCCAATATTATTCTTTTTTGTTTTATGTTTATTTATAGAAACTGCTTATAGTAAAAAAAATGAAAATAGACTTTCAAGATATTTCTTAATTATTTTATCCTTTTATATAATTATAAAATTTTCAAGAATTTCAGCACACGGTTTTGATTTTCCAGCTAATATATTTCTATTATTATCCTTTTACTATTTTTTAAAATTAAATGAAACTTATGATAATTTTAAATTAGAAAAATATTTTATTATTATATTAATTTTTTCAACTTTAGCTTTAACAATAAAACTCTCAACTTTTGTGGCTCCTTTAATAGTATTTGCATCTTTATTTATAATAAAGGTTAAAAATATTAAAAAAAAAACTATAACTAAATCACTTTTATTCTGTCTTAGTTTATTTTTATTTTGGGTTATTCAACAATTTATTTATTCTGGATGTTTTGTGCCAATGTTTGAGTTTACATGCATTAAATCTGTAAATTGGTACACTTTAGATATAAGCAATTCTATAAAAGCGGTTACAGGAGCAGTAAATAAATCATTTAGAGATTATACTGGAACTTTAACTCAAGAAGAATATCTCAACAATTTTAATTGGGTATCTACTTGGTTCAATAGAAATAAAACAGAGTTTTTTGAACACCTATCAGCATTTTTAATTCCTTTTTTAGTTATTTTTATTTTTAATTTTAAATATTTACATATTTCTAAGAAAAATTATTTAGGCATAAAAAATAAAAATATTTTAATTATAACTTTATTATTCACATTTATAGGTTTATCTTTCTGGTTTGTAAAATCACCAGTTATAAGATTTGGAATTCCATACTTATATGTTTCATCATTTTTTTTTATAATATATTTTTTAAAATATATTTTTAAAATTAATTTAACTATTAAAAGAGGTATTTTGATAACTTTATTTTTATCACTTACATTTAATGCCTCAAAAAATTTAAATAGAGTTTTAAATTTTGAAAATAGAGAAAGTTATTGGCCAAAAATTCTTAAAGTCGAATATTCATCAAAAAAAATAGATAATTTTTCTATAAACTTTCCAGACTCAAAAATTATTTCTAATCAACACCAATATTGTTGGTCTATTCCATTCATTTGCCATATTGATTCAGGTAATGGAATTAATATTTATAAAAAGAATGAATATATTTTTATAAATCAATTAAATAATAAGAATTAATTTAATTCTTTTTCTAAATCATTTAGGTATGAATTTTTAATTTTCTTATTGACTATTTTTTTTTGAAAAATTTTTTGAATTATTTTTAAAAAAATACAAATTAAATAACTACTATAAAATAATTTTGCAATTTTAATATCCTCAATGAGTTTTTGTAAAATATTACTTAACTTTGTGCTATCACCACCATCCCTCATCACTGTAATATATTTATCAATAAAGCATGTCTTAATCTTACTATCATTAAGTATTTTTAGTATAAAATAATAATCCCCAGATATAGGATACAATTCATTATAAATTATACCTTGAGTTAAACAAAATTTTTTTTCTAAAAAAAGTGATGTATGTGGTGGCATCCAGCCAAACTTAAGATTTTTTCTTTTAAACTGTTTACTTTTCCAAATCCTATTTACAGATGTTAAATTATTTTTATTTGTAAACAATACATTTCCATACACACAATTAATATTTTCTTTGAAAGCATTAGAAATATCTATCAATGTATTTTCGTCATAAAAAACATCATCAGCATGGAGTAAACCAAAATATTTTCCACTAGATAATTCAATACCTAAATTGATTGATCCAAATTTAGTTTTTGAAGTTATGTCTTTCTTAATAATTATATTCTCGTCATTGATTTTATTTAAATATTCTTCAGTTCCATCTTCAGAATGAGCAAATACTATAATTAATTCTTTATTTATATAATTTTGCATTCTAAATGATTTGATTGAGGTTTTTAAAAATGGCATACCATTTTTTACAACTGTGATTATTGAAATCTTATTCTTTTCCATTTTTAAATATAAAGTAATACTTTAAGCTAAAAGTATTCAATTCAATATTTTATAATTGCTATATGGGTTATATAATATATTAAAATATAGTCTAAAAAATGAAAAAAAA
>MDSW01049590.1_pt1 | contig 15555 bp, 13 predicted proteins | sample 811171 | NCBI WGS metagenome assembly MDSW01 (sample SAMN05326641, study PRJNA326480) | marine metagenome | isolation source: seawater | place: Atlantic Ocean: North West | collected 2012
GCTCACTTCGGTCAATAATAAAAAAGGCGCCATTCGAATGGCCGAAAAAATCCGTGCCGCATTCAATGAGCCCATCCACTTGGGAGATCAGATGATCTATACCTCCCTGAGCATTGGCATTGCGATGAGCAGCAAGACCAAACATGTGGCCGGTAGCCTTATGCGAGATGCAGACACCGCCCTCTACAAGGCCAAAGGCGACTCCAGAGGGACATTCGCAGTCTTTGACCGAAATATGCACCGAGAAGCAAAAGCCAAGATGCAGCTTGATACCAATTTGAGAACGGCCGTTAAAAAAGGGCAATTCGATTTGGCACTGCAGCCCATCTACAATGTGCACACAGAAGCACTGCATAGCTTTGAAGCTCTTATTCGCTGGAAGGATTCCAAAGGAACCTTTGTCCCACCTTCTCAGTTTATTCCTCTCGCGGAAGAAACCGGCCTTATCCAAGACATTGGTGCCTGGGTTCTTCAAGAAGCATGTGAGCAACTCGCACAGATTCGGCGTAAGAATAAGCACATGGATACAGTGCGTATGGCGGTGAATGTTTCACCTAAGCAACTGCTTCAGCCGGGGTTTGTATCTTTTGTTAGGTCCTGCCTGAAGAACAACGAGCTTTCGGGCTCAGACCTTTGTATCGAGATTACAGAGTCCGTTTTGATAGATGACCCCAAATGGATCCACGAACAATTTAACGAACTTCGAGAAACTGGCGTTAAGATTCACTTAGATGATTTTGGAACCGGTTACTCATCGCTTAGTGCATTGCACGACTTTCCGCTCGATAGCGTCAAAGTCGACCGTTCGTTCATTGCCCGGCTGGGTGATGAAGATGACAGCACGGAAGTGGTCAATGCCATCATCCGCGTGGCGCGTTCTCTAGATTTGCAGGTGATTGCGGAAGGGGTCGAAACCCCAGCTCAACTCTCGACTATCAAGTCGTTGGGGTGTGATTTTGGACAGGGGTTCTTGTTGGCAAGACCGACAGACCCGGCGATTTTGCCGGACCATCCCACCATTCACCAACTGCAACCCTCCCAATGGGATCAATCAAAAACACACATGGGCTGAAGATAGAGGTCATCAAACCGGTGGTAGTTGGTGCACGCGCCGGTCGTTCCTGAAAAGCCAATAAATCCGCCTTTAAAGTTTAAGTCTGGAACTTCGCCAGAAATCAGCGCTGCACCATCCATGGTCACACTAACATTCGTCCCTTGAATGGTCACAATCACTTCATGCCACATGTTATCCTCTAAAGAGGACATGACTTCGTGAATATGGTGCGTCTGATTATCACCATTGAGCATAATGCCAACATGGTTCACAGATGTTGGGTCCCAACCATTGTACCAAGTATCAAATTCAATATGGAATGATTCGGTTTCACAAACACCGTCGGTACATACAGTACCGGCCGGGCAGTCGGTAATATCGCTACAGACTCCTCCATTGTATGAGTAGCCCAAGCCACCGCCGGTCTGGGTACTCTCCAAGAGAACCTCAAGCTCTTCCACACTGTTGGTCTTATAAACACTCATGGCAAAACCATCTGCCGCACAGCTACTGCTAAAGCAGCTTGTATCTGGAGTATCACATTGCCCCGTAGAAATCTTAAAGCGCATGGTGACGTTGCCGGGTTGCAAGGCCTGACCCACATTGAAAATAGCGCCCTTTTTGCCTTGAAGGTTGTTGGTCATTTCCAACCAACCTCGAGAATCTCGATAAGCATCCCGGTGCACGTGCCAAACCGTAGGATCGATTTCGTCTGTAAAGTCATCCACCAAAACCCAACCACAAACACCGATATTTACAGTTGAACTGCCAACACCGCCGGTGGTTGCGCCCACCACAAGGCTTACGGTGTGCATGCCCGGAGAAAGAGCCGCTGTAGTCAAAGTCAGATCGCTCACATCGTCGACAGTTTGTTCAAACAACACGCCGTCGAGGTTACTCTGCCAAGCAACCGCAAATGGACCGTCTTCCGCCGTCACATCGCTAACGGTTGCGGTGAAAGTAATGCTCTCTGCTTGTTCAAATGTGGACTGCTCTGCGGGACTTGAAAACGTAACCACCGGGACGTTTGGATCTGGCTCCTCGACGGGTTCACTTGAATCGGTGTCATCACTGGCATCTGACGCGTCAGCTGAGTCAGCTGCATCGTCCGAGGGATCTGAAGGATCCGATTCGTTGGGCACACTCGGGTCGGAACTGTCAGAAGTATCCGCCAGCTCGACACAGAGTCCATCGGTACAGATCGTTCCCTCGGGGCACTGCGAGGTTTCAATACAATCGGAAGCGTTGGGCATAGGGCCGGTACTCGAGCATCCCAGCACACAAGCCATCAAAACAAATGCGAACGAAGTTAGAACATTTATCGCTTTCATTGAACTCCCCTATCAATTGCGCGTTTCTTCTGTTTGCCCGTCGAATCCAATGAATACAAGCCCGCACCCCGGAAGCAGCTTGAAATTGGATATATTTCTCTCAATCAGCCAATAAAGTGGTGGATTATCCGCTCATTTGCCGAAATACCTCATAAGCTTTCTCATTTTTAAAAAGATATCACCTTGTGGAAGACCGCGCCTCTGTTTATGGGGAGGGCAATTCTGCTGGGGAGCAATGATGGGGTATCTCAAAACAAAAATTCAACGCTATGTCTTACAAAGTCTAGACGCTCTTCTCGAGAAAATTTTCGACTGGGGTGAGCCATCGCTCAGTGACGTGGTCACACGCATGCTCGAAAGTAACTGCCGAGAAAGTTAAATGTCTCCAGCGGTAGAGCTAGTTATAGTTTGAACCGGGGTAGAGAACGTTTAAAGCGGCCGTAAAGAACGGGCCATAGATTTCCCCAAAAAAATGCCACGCCAGCAAAAATCCGCCCAGCGCCAGCACGGGCTGGTACATCACCGCCTGTACTTTTCGGGCTAACTTCTCACTCATAAAAAGTAAAATCACCCCGCTCCCGTCTAGGGGCGGAAATGGTAGCAAATTGAATACAAATAGAATGAGATTCAAACTAAACAAAATACTCAGCCCATAGGCGAGAAAACCGTACTCGCCGCTAAGCGCCGATGTAACAGTAGAGAAATCGATGCTGGCCGGTTGCTCCAGAAGGCCAAACTTCATCCCCAAATGAATTCCAAGTCCGGCTAGAATTACCAAAGCAAGGTTAGATGCCGGCCCAGCCAAGCTCATCCAACCGGCGCGGTGAGGAAACCTATCAGCCCAGCGCGTATCAAAGGGAACACTTGCCCAGCCTAGCATCCAACCACTCATGAAGAAGGTTAAAATAGGCACCACCACCATACCGAAGGGCTCGCGCTTAATATGAGGACGCGGGTCTAAAGTGACCTGCCCTTCATGGTAACCCGTTAGGTCACCGCCCAACATGGCGGCATAAGCATGAGAAGCCTCGTGCAACGTGGTCGACAAAAGAAATATGGGATACCAAATCAATCCCAAGCTGAAATCATCCATAAGGGGCCACTCCTTTGGACCAAAGCCCAAGAGACCAAGCGATAGCAGCTGAGAGAATAAAACGAAAGAACGACGAGAACCGGGGCAGCTTGAACCACCCCGGTTACTTATTCGTCATTAAGAAGCAGTAATCTGCTGAACCACACCGAAGCCGAGTGCTGTTGCAACCGCATCGTGGGTAATGGCTCCATTGTGAACATTAAGTCCACGAGCCAAGTGCTCATCATCCTTCAGTGCTTGCTCGTAACCCTTGTCGGCCAAGGCCTTTACAAAGGGAAGCGTTGCATTGTTCAAAGCAAATGCTGAAGTTCTTGCAACTGCGCCAGGCATATTGGTTACGCAGTAGTGAACAACGCCATCTACTTCGTATGTTGGCTCTGCGTGCGTTGTAGGACGGCTTGTTTCAAAGCAGCCGCCTTGGTCGATGGAGATATCAACCATGACTGAACCTGGTCGCATCTTCTTCACCATTTCCTTACTTACAAGCTTGGGTGCCGCTGCACCCGCTACCAAAACTGCGCCAACCACAAGGTCAGCGTCTAGAACATGGCGTTCGAGAGATTCAGCCGTTGAGTAAATGGCTTTGAGCTTGTTGCCGAAAGCAAACTGCAGTTCACGCAAACGCTTCACACTTCGGTCGAGAACAACAACGTCAGCTTTGAGGCCAACGGCCATTTCTGCAGCATTGGTTCCAGAAACACCGCCGCCAATGATGACAACCTTCGCTGGCTCAACACCGGGAACGCCGCCCAAAAGAACGCCAGCACCACCAGCTGCTTTTTGGAGGCAGCTTGCGCCAACTTGAACCGACATACGACCGGCCACTTCACTCATAGGCGTCAGAAGCGGAAGTGAACCATCTGTCGCCGTTACGGTTTCGTAAGCAATGGCGGTAGCACCAGACTGCATCAAGGCCTCGGCCTGAGCGCGGTCTGCAGCAAGGTGGAGATAAGTGAAAAGAACTTGGTCCTTGCGAAGCATGGCACACTCATTAAGCTGAGGCTCTTTCACCTTCACAATCATTTCAGCCTGAGCAAAGACCTCTTCAGGTGTATCAACGAGACTGGCACCAGCCGTGGTGTAATCTTCATCGCTGCAACCGATGCCTTCACCAGCACGGCGCTGAACCACAACGTCGTGGCCGCGTGATACCAGCTCGCGCACACTCGCTGGGGTAAGGCCTACGCGATATTCATGAATCTTAATTTCCTTTGGAACACCGATCTTCATAGCTCTCTCCTTGCGCCCAGCGGGGGGTGTCTGGGCTTTCGATTGTTGATGGACACATATTACCGGCAAATGGGCGGACATGTCCTTGCAAAGTTAAGCTTAAAATGGCACCATTTTAGCAGATTCACTTAATATTTAGACAAAAAGAAGCAGGATATGCCAACATTTAACCCAGATGAGATTGACCGTTCGATTGTGATGGCCCTTCAAAAAGATGGACGACTGAGCAATGTACAGCTGGCCCAAATGGTGAACCTCTCAGAATCGGCCTGTTTGAGACGCGTGAAAATGCTGGAAAAAAGCGGCATCATCGACAAATACGTGATGCTGGTAGACCAAGCCGCCAGCGGCAAGCCCGATAATGTGTTCATTCAGATCACCCTCGACCGTCAGCAACAAGAGGACTTCCAACACTTTGAAAACGCCATCCGGGATATTCCAGAAGTGATGGAGTGTTACCTCATGACCGGAACCTCCGATTACCTCGTACGCGTTGTCGTGCGAGACACCACAGATTACGAGCGGCTCCATACCAAATATCTCACACGCTTACCGGGTGTGGTTCGTGTCCAATCAAGCTTTGCCTTGCGAACCGTCACCAAGAAAACAGAAATTCCTATGGAAGCATCGCATTGATTATCAAATCGGTTTAAGTGGGACCTACTGAGATTTGTTTCATCAACTGAAGGCAAGAGAGATATGTTTCAAAACCCACCCCACAACCAAAATTCCAGCAGTGGAAATCTGGAATCCGCCATCCACGGTGACTACGAACTCGACCTAAAGGAAATTGTTTACGAGGCGTGGGAACTTCAAAAAGGTAACCTGGGTCAAATTTGGACTGCGCTGGCCATCACCAGTGTTATGGCCGTCATCTCATTTTTCCTACTGGCTGAAGCACTTGGAATTGATATTGAAGACGCCAACGAGACCGACGATATGGCGGTGAGTCTGATGCTTCAATTGGGAATGACCGCTCTGGTGGTTCCGCTCACCACCGGCCTACTGATGATGGTCATCAAAATTGCTTCAGGTGTTGAAAGTACGCCCAAAGAAGTCTTCAGTTATTTCGACCACACGCCCCAGCTTGTCATTTGGGCCATGCTCCAATCTTTGCTAACCAATATAGGACTGATACTTTTGATTCTCCCTGGAGTCTATCTGGCGGTAGCCTATCAACTCTCTCTACCCGTCATGATCGATAAAAAACTAAACCCCTGGCGAGCTTTAGAGACCTCACGCAAGGCCATCACCACACAATGGTTTCATTTCTTTACGGTAACTCTCTGTCTGGGACTCATCGCATTCTTTGCTTGTCTCACCATCATCGGCGCTATTTTTGCGGTGCCTTGGTACCTATGCACCATGGCTATCGTTTACCGCCGAGTTTTTGGATATGGTTATGGGGAGATCGAGCCCAGTCGCGAGCCTGAGCCCTATAAGCCCATTGTGCCGCCAACCATCTCAAAGGTTTCAGATTGGTCTGGTACGCAAAATAACGAACCGATTATTCAAGAAGAACCCGAGCCCTACCGGCCGGTTCTTCCCCCGGAAATCAAGCCGGAGCCGGACGAAACATCCGACGATGAAAACGAAAAGTAATTTATTCGCAGTTACCAGCTGCTTCAAAGCGGTGTGGTAAGCCATCACGCATGCGTGAGCACCAAGAGCCAAAGAGCGTTACAGATTGCTCACCCGTGAAGTTCCATCCATCCGTCTCACTGGCATCAAATGGAACAGTTTCACCATCCACAGTAAACGCAAGGTTTTCCGCTGCCGCGGCATCGAAGGGCAGCTCAAAGGTACACGGTACAACACTGGCGGAAAGGTCACTGAGTGCCTGGGTTAGCTCTGTTTCATCCGATACAGAAATATGTTGACCATTGGGCGCAGCACCACCTGCAAGTGCCATGGCATCGAGCAAGTCTGTTACACCTTCAGTACCAGGCAGGCCGACCACAAAGGTCTTAATGCCCTGTTCACGCAAGACCAAAACTTGGTTTGAAGTACGTACTGCATCCAAGCAGTTCGCTCCATTGAGAATACATGTGGCTCCGGGAATACATTCACAGGTTTCCCAATTCAGTCCCATATTGCAACCTGGTCCACCATCGGTCGCCAACAAGATATAATTTTCACCACCCGCGTTGTTATTCTGCAGCCAATCACCTGCGGTCACCAATGCTTCATAAGTTGGCGTGCCGCCCAGCGGGTCCCAAGAGTTCATACCCGCAATGATATCTGTCGCAGATTGAGAAGACGGCTCAACAATAATTTGTCCTGAACCACAAGCATCAATGCCTGCGCTTGGAAAGAGAAGCAGACCAAAGTCAACCACATCTTGAAGGGCCGTGGTCACCGAAGAAAGCCCTGCCTGCATATCGGTCCAGCGGGTTTGCTCACCCATGCTGCCTGAGCGGTCCACCACCAACATCATTTTGGCAACTTCACCCGCTTCCGGCTTTAAAACAAAAACAAAAGAGTCGTCGCAATCTTCTTCGTCGACAACATCAGGTTCCGTTGTGTCTGGGTTACTCGTATCTTGTCCGGGGTCAGCATCTTCCCCGCCACCGTTGGTGTCGGTATCCGAGATGTCCTGACCTGCTGTGCCATTGCCTTCATCCCCTACGGCATCACCGCCACCCGAAGTTTGAGTTTCGGCACAGGCCATCGTTAACAAAAGCGCGAATAATGTAACTAAGTTCTTCATAGGCGGGGGATATGCATCTGTGAGCCAAATTGCAACGCATTCAAGGCTTCGTCGAAAGAATAGAAACAGGTCCTACCACAGTTGGCGCGTGGTGAACCGAAGGCGCTGGCGCATGGCCGCGGTACGCAGCTGGGGCAAAGCTTGAATACGGTTCTCGAAAGACGCCACATCAATATTCCCACGAGAAAAAATAGCGATGTGATTCCAAGAAGTTTCATGCATGCAATGCAGAGCGCTGGCGTAGCGCTTTCGGTAAACCTGAGATTGCACAAAAGGCGAATTGAGAAGCTCAGCCCAATCCACACAATTGGTTACCAAGGCGCCGTGGGGTGAAGTCATGGTGTTTAGTTTTTTCAGCCAACGCGGCGTAAGCGGTGCGGCACGGACGGGCTCACCATCGGTCTGACCAAAAAGGTCATCAATCACCAAATCGAAAGGGGGACCATCGTATTGCTCAACCCATTTGATGGCATCGCCGCAGGTAAGTTTGACCCCCTTCATTTTCAAACCGAAAAATTTTCGACCTAGCTCGATGCGCTTGGCATCAAGCTCAACCGCCTGAATATGCGGGATATCAAAGAATTGCCGCAGTTGATGAACCACCGCCCCACCACCCAAGCCCAGAATCAAAGCTCGCTTGATGGTACCTGGCTCGGTCACTGCCGGAGCAAGGCCCATGGGGTCCCAGACGTCCCCGGTGAGAATATGCTTAGGATTGTATTGCGTGTGCAAAACACCATCGCAGTAGAGCCTACGGGTCGCACCAGCGTTTCTAACTTCGAGCTCTCCCCCATCGGAGTGGCCCTTCCAGATGACTGCCATAGCCGCCCTATACAGGACTGCGGGGTAAAACACTTGAAAAAGCAGGGAGGCGATCCAGAAATAGCCGATACCCCAGGCCCAAGGGTCTCTGCTGGCTTTCATCTGTCAGAGGGCTGGGATAGATCCAGCCTATAATTGGCACCAAAAGGGGACATGCCCATGCAAGACAAACTGATCACAATGTTGCGACTTCAAGATGCGATGAACACCAAAGTTCATCCGGAATGGACCCAGCAAGGTTTCGAATACTACAGAGCAGTTTGGGTAGAGTGTGCAGAGCTTCTCGACCATCACGGATGGAAGTGGTGGAAAAAGCAAAACCCAGACGTTGAGCAAATCAAACTGGAGCTTATTGATATCTGGCACTTTGGTATGAGCATGCTTCTTACCGAGCATGGGATGTCGGAAGAACTGGCCGTAACCATTGGTAATGATTTGGAAAACCCTGAAGTTTCCGGAACATTTCTCGAAGCCGTTGAAGCGCTCGCAGGAACAACCCTGACCACCAAGACATTTCCGACCCGCCTTTTTGCTGGGTGCCTCAAGGCAGCCAACATGAGTACCGATGGTCTTTACCGGGGGTACATCGGCAAAAATGTGCTGAACTTTTTCCGCCAAGACCACGGCTACAAAGATGGCAGTTACATCAAGGAATGGAACGGTCGTGAAGACAACGAGCACCTCGTTGATATTCTCACCACGCTCGACTCGGAAAGTCCCAGTTTTAAAGACGACCTCTACACCGGCCTTAAAACCCGTTACAGCGAAATCACCAGTCCAAGCTGATTCCCGCCATCAAGTGGCAAAACGCACCAAAATCCGTTAAGATCCTGGTATGACGAAGGTTTTGGGAAAAACAGCCCTAATCATTACCGTTGGCCTCTTTACACTTACCGGCTGCGGAGACCCTCTTGAAGAACTCCTGACTCTGGGCGATGAGGGCATTATTGCGATCCACGGCCCCGACCGTCCCCAACCATGCCAACAAGACCGGCGGCAATGTTTGGTGCTTGATGAACTCGAGAGCCTATCACCTGCCCAAGCCGAAGCACTCAGCACCTTTCGCGGCAAATATATCTCCTTAAACGGGCTGACATCGCTGAGTCCAGATGTGGCGGCTTTGCTGGCCAAATGGCCAGGACGTACTCTGTCTTTAAATGGGCTCGTTGAAATGGATGTAACTGCCGCCGAGACCTTAAAGGATTGGCGTGGCAAATCACTCTACCTTCATGGACTATCCAGCTTTGGTGCCAAAACTCTAGCGGAGTTGGTTAAATTCAAAGTGGCTCACCTCTCCCTTGACGGCATCGAGCAAATTCCCAACTCCTTGGCCAAGACCATGGCCAAATGGAAAGGCAAGCGTCTATCGTTCAATGGTATCGACAAGCTCGGGGCTCGCCCTGCCCGCTACCTCTCCGATTGGGGAGGCCGGGAACTTAACTTCAATGGCCTTACAAAGATCGGTGCAGAAGCAGCCGGAGCCTTGAGTACCTGGGAAGGAAAAACACTGACTCTCAAAGGTATTGAACGCTACGACGCCCACACCATTCAGCTTATCGCCAGTACCCACAACTCATCCGTGCTCCGACTGACTGCTGTTCGAGAGCTCACAGATGAATTGTGCTTCGCCATTGGCGTATGGGACCGTGGTACTGTCTCATTACCCAAGCTGCGCTCCATCAACGCTAAAATGGCTCGCTGTATCAGTAAGTGGAAAGCCAAAAATTTACTGCTCGATGGACTGGTCGAATTGGATGCAAGTTCGGCCCGAGCCCTTATTAAATGGCAAGGGCGTAAACTCTCGTTAGGAGCGGTGCGCTCTTTACCCACCGGTACCGTCAGAGCTTTGGCACGATGGAAAGGAAAGCATTTGGCCTTGAATCAAGTGCGTGATTGGAGTTCTGAAGCTCTCGACATCCTGTCGAAGTGGAAAGGTGAGACTCTTGAACTTGGTGGTATCACCAACCTTCAGTACGAAGAAGCAGCTCCCTTGGCCGCTTGGCGCGGCAGCGGGTTTGAAAACAATCTCTACTTAGCTGGGCTCAAATCCATTGATGAGCAGGTTGCTATGATCTTGGCATCGTGGAAAGGCAGTGGCGGTTCGTTAAATCTTCATCTCCCGAACCTGCCTCCGGCAAAGGCAACAAAGCTGAACAAAAAACCGTTTTGGCGAGACTCGAACGTTTCATTACACGCCAACATCACCTCCGCTGCCGGGCGCATGCGCGTCGATCTTGATAAAGCTCGCGACGCCAACCGCCGTGCCAGAGGCCCCGTCAAACTCACGGAAGAAGAGCGCTTTTTCATGGCACTTGAACGTTACCTGGAATCCGATGAGTAATCCGGCTACACTCCTTTACGGTTGTTCAAAGGAGCTTTCATGAGAGTCACCGTCGAATACTGCGGCATGTGAAATTACAAACCTATGGCTGTCGGTCTGGCAGCAGAGCTTAAAGAAAGTTTAAAAGTCGACGTTGAATTGATCCGTGGCGAAAGAGGAATCTTCGATATTCAATGCAACGAGGAACTCATTTTCTCCAAAGCTATCTTAAATCGATTTCCCTATTTCGGAGAAATCAGCAAAATTCTCAGCGCAGAACCTTACGCTTCAACACATGAATAAAAGTCTCCACATTTTTATCGGTATTTTATTAAGTGCACTTTTAGGCAAGACCGCTTTGGCCGAGTCACCACTTTCCTTTCCAGAGGGCGTCTGGGTAGGAGAATACACATGCCGCGGTCAAACGATGCCCTTGATGATTGAATTCGATACCCCTGATAAACCGTCGTCCATTGCTTATCTCATCAAGCGAAAAAAGAATCCGACCAAGCCCGCCAAATTTCATGCAAATGTAGTACGAACGACCAACAAAAAGGGTGAAGATATTATCGTCTTCAAGCCTCGGTACTGGCTTAACAATCCGGGCCAGACATCCATGCTGAAGCTTCGAGGCAAATACAGTGCAGAGACATTGGAAGGAAGTATCAAAAAGAAAGGCTGCAAGAAGTTTAGGGTTCAAAAGCTCCCCTGTGACAAAGTACCCGAAGCCTGCAGCGCCACCGCCCTTGGTCCGCTTCATGCGCTTATGGGCAATGGGAAGGTCGCCGCTGCACCTAAACTACCCAAAAAGGCCAAGACAGCGGCAAGCGCAGCCACCGCCGCCCAAGCTCAAAACCATGTGGAACGGTTACCCCTGGGCGAGCACCAATTCAAAAGTCTGCTGAATCAGCTTAAGGACCAGCCCTTTCAAAAAGGTCAGGTCATCGTTTTAAGCCGCTGGGTTCAGCAATATAAAATGACCAGTCAACAGGTGGCGACCATTCTTAAAATGCAGCGTTTCCAGAGTGACCGCCTCGAAGTTTTAAAGGTTCTTGCCGGTTCAGTTTCCGATACTGAAAACATTAATGTCGTTCTAGATGTCATTCGGTTTAGAGAAGAGCGAAAAGCCGCCGAGAAAATAATATTTGAACGCAATCGCAAGAATGGTCAAACCATTCGCACCTACTAGCGGCACATCACTGCCACTGGCTCACTTAAAGAGTCCAGAACCAAGAGCACATTCATGGAATGGTCGTAACGACCTGATGGTCCACGCCATTCACGGCGGCCATCCATTAAAATTGACCACCCACAGCCCTGGTAGGTCATCAGAGCTTGCAAACTCTCTCCCGGGTGCTCACCCAAACGATGCGCCAATCGGCTTGTCATGGCCAAATGGCGGGAAATCCGATAGTCCCAAGCAAACTCGGTGAATCTCTGTTCACCCTCTTTTCGATGCATCAGGCTCAAGACTTGATGACCAAATGCCTGACTCAACTCTGCCCGAGCCGCCGCCAATTCATCTTTAATTGGGTCCCACTGCATAACTGAAACAATGCTCGTATCACCGACACGGGCGCGCACAATGGACGCCAAATCAGAGATACCCCGGTCGCTCATGTCACTGGATTCACCGGCCATGGACGCTTGAGGTGAAAAGTAAACCGTTTGAGCAACCCCAGCCTTGAGGTATTCCTCTTCTTCATCACTTGAAATCACACTGGTGGAAACTCCGATGCTCGCCTGATTGGTATCTCCAATTCTATCGCGTCCGGTCAAACGGTTTGGGCTAAACAAGGACTCGTAACCGAATCCCTGCGCATGCGAATCGAAATTAGGTAATTCATCTTGATCCACCCGTGGAACAAAGAGGTAGTAGATACGCGGTTCGACCACCTGCTTAAGGGAGGAACTCCAGGCCTTTTCAAGCCGCCAACCATTGTCCCATTCTAGGATAGGGATACTGCGTTCCAAACTGGCGCGCTCACCCTGAAAGTCATAGCGAGTGTAATTGATACGCACCACGGGCCGACTGTACCATGACCCTATTCCCATCTTTCGGCCAAGCTCCAATTCAGTGTCATAGCGAATAGCCAAGGGCTGAGCATAAGATTGGCCTGAAAAACCAAGTGGCTTAAGTTCCAGTCGAAACCTTGTATCGATCTCCGCTGCTTCCAACCTGCGCGGCATCACCATCTCCAATTGTGGCAATCGACCGTCGGCGGATGTGTCACGAGCATTGAGGTGCAAAACAGGGGCAGATGGTCCTACCAGTTCTAGACCTTTGAAATTCGGGAAATCTAGGTTTGGACTCAAACGGTTAGACGATCGAGACTGCAGGCCCTGCGCCCCGTCCACACGCGCAAAAAATTCCCAGTCGATGGCGAACTGAAGGTTCCCTGACTCACCCAGGAGTTTCTCTAGACTGGGAAATTCCTCGTCGCCAGGTGCAATGGGTTGCAACCCCTGGGCAAGGCCAATACCTGAAGCCAAGATACAAGTTACCGTAATCAATAACCCTGACCTGAGATGTTGTCCCCACTTCATGTTTATCAGCGTTCCCATTGGATAAAAGTCTGCGCGACTAGGTTCTCCCAAAACCTAGACAGATTGGCAAATATTCCGTCTAAATCTCCGAACGTTGGAGCCGGTCAACTATCCTACATGTGGGCCCGTGTCGGATATCAAAATGAGACAAATTGTTATCCTACACCTTCCTATTTTGGACGACTTCATCTACCGTAAAACTAGACCTTCAACCGAGAGTACAAGTGTGAAAATTCTGACGTTATTGCTTACCGTGCTTTTTACTTGCTCACTTATGGCCTGCGGTGACGCTTCGCTTCAAGACGCCGGCAATATTGATAACCGGGCAGACTTAAGCACTGAAGAGGTCAGCCAAGGCTGGGACGCCATGAACGCCGTGCTCCAAGACGGCACCAGAAGCCAAGGCCAAGCTTTAGCGGGTTTTGACTTTGATCACAGCTTCAGTCACGCATGCCCCGATGGCGGCACCGCTGATTTCTCCGGTACGGTCTCAGCGGAATGGGCCATAGGCGCTGCAGGAGCAGACTTTGCATATACCGTCGGATTCTCAGAATGCACCGCCTATGGGGTGAGCATCGACGGCTCCATGGAGTATTCACGAAGCGCTTCCGTTCAAGACACATCACTTGAGACGAGCTTCGAATGGAGCGGCGATGTCAGCTGGTCTGGACTGGTTGAAGGCGATTGTTCGGTGGATGTATCGGGCTCTACATCGGCCAGCCTCGTCGACTGGAACTTTGAAGCGGAGTCGGAAACATCGGGAAGCGTTTGCGGATACGATGCCGAAAACGAAATCTCAATTGATTTTTAAAAAGTTCCTCTTACTCGAGAGCAGCCTTCATATTCGCCAAACATCTGGTCATGGCACGCTTAAATAGGCCGTGAACAATGAACCCAGCAATGGGCTTAACCAACATCGTTCTGAGTTCAAAACGATAACGCCAAGTGATTCGCGTTTGTTCACCATCAAGTTCAAAAATCCAGTGACCTTCGGCCGCCGCAATCATCCATGAAAATGGCGGAACAAATCCCTTCTCTATTCGATATTTTTGTTCCTTGCCTGGCACATGAACCTGAACGACCTCCTCCAGAACCGAACCATCACCATTCGTAATGAGCCGCTTTGAGCCCACACCCACGGGACTCGGTGTCACCAATTCGCATCCAACAACATGGGGAATCGGACCGTAGCCAGTGAAAAAGGAAGGGAACTTCTCCATATCGCTCATCAGCGTAAATGCGTCCCGGTCACTGCTAGCAACTTGGACCGACGCATGTGTTTCCACAAAAGATGCTTGGGTCATGTCTGGGAACTTAGCCGAACTATCTGAAGGAAGAAAGACACCAGGATACGTCAATACACCATGCTCTTCTTACTCAAAATCAACATCAACTTGTGAAATCAATTGCGCCACAATTTTGGCTACAAGAAGTATTTGGAGTGAAAACCACTGAGGGCCGCCAAGAATAAGTTGCGCCCAAGGCTTTCATTATGTTTAGAGGGCTCCATGTTTGAAGTTTATGCAGTCGCAACTCCAGGCCTAGAAACCCTGGCTCAACAAGAGCTTGAAAACCTGGGCGTCGAATCATGCCGTCCAGAGGATGGTGGTTTAAGCTTTCAGGCGACTTTCGAACAACTATGCCACCTTAATCTCCAGTCTCGGATTTGCTCCCGGTTCATCGTGCGACTCGGCGAACAAAAAGTCACCAGCCTTAAGGCTCTACAGCAATTCGCAAATCAATTGTCTTGGAAGCAATTCATTCGTTCCAATCAACCCATCCAAGTTCGGGCAACCTGCAAGCAGTCGAAACTTTATCATTCTGGCGCGGTCATTGAACGGTTTCAAAATGCGTTGCAATCCTCGCTGGGCAAAGGCCTCGAATATGTAAAGGGTGAGGACCTTCCAGCCTATACGCAGCGGATCATTGTTCGTATCTTCAACAACATCGTGACCGTCAGTATAGATAGCAGTGGTGAGCATTTGCACCGCCGTGGTTACCGGCTGGCCACGGCCAAGGCGCCCATGCGCGAAAACATTGCCGCGGCCTGTATTGCGTCATTAGGCTATACCGGTGCACATCCTTTCCTCGACCCAATGACAGGATCAGGCACCCTGGCCATCGAAGCCGCGTTTATAGCCATCAATCGGGCGCCCGGGCTGATGCGTGAGTTCAGCTTTATGCAATGGCCGATGTTCAGAGCCAAGCAATGGCAATCCATTCTCGAAGAAGCGAAAACAAACGAGCATTCGGCAGCCGCTCCAATCCTTGCCTCCGATAGGCACCCGGGCGCTATAGAAGCTGCTCTTCAAAATGCAACCGCCGCCAGTGTTCAAGACTTGATTCACTTCGAACGCTCTACGCTATCCGAACGGGTGCGCGATTTACCCGAGGGTCCAGGATACTGTTTCATCAATCCTCCCTATGGCGAGCGTATGGGCAAGCAGA
>MDSW01083410.1_pt1 | contig 15555 bp, 18 predicted proteins | sample 811171 | NCBI WGS metagenome assembly MDSW01 (sample SAMN05326641, study PRJNA326480) | marine metagenome | isolation source: seawater | place: Atlantic Ocean: North West | collected 2012
ATTTTCTGTAGCTTCAATTTCAGTTTGCCCACCAGATAAAAACGCTATTCCTGGAACATTTTTTGGTACACAGTTATTCAAAACATAAAGTGTTTTATCTGCTATTTCGGAGTAATTTACATTTTCATTAGATGCAGAACCAGGAATTATCATATTTGGTTTAAGTACCATGCTATTAAGGTCTACATTAAATTGGTTTAGTTTATCAAAAACCATATTTAGAGTTTTTTCGGTAATTTTTTTACAAATATCAATTTCATGATCACCATCCATAAGTACTTCAGGCTCTACAATAGGCACAAGACCACTTTCTTGAGCAGTAACCGCGTATAAAGCTAATGCATTAGCATTAGCTTCTATTACTTCATCTGGGGTGAAAGAATCAATTATTTTAATAACAGCTCTCCATTTAGTAAATTTTGCTCCTAATTCATGGTATTCATCACATCTCTGTTTAAGTTGGTCTAGGCCTTGAGTAATTGGATACTCATTAAAACCAGGACATGGCCAAGTCCCTTTATCAACTTTAATACCTGGTATAATATGCTTATCTTGCAAGATTTCAGATAATCTTTTACCATTACTGTTTATTTGTCTCAGAGTTTCATCAAATAAAATAACTGCACTAATATATTTTTCAATTCCTGGAGCAGTAAAAAGCATCTCCCTGTAATTTCTTCTATTTGATTCATTAGATTCTACGCCTATGCTATCTAGTCGTTTTTTTATCGTTCCAGTGCTCTCATCTGCTGCCAGAATTCCTTTAAATGGGGCGACCATCAGTTTCGCAATATTTTCAAGACTAGAATTATTCATCACCATCACCCCTTTATTAATGTTAATATTAGCTTTAATTCTAAATTCAATTTTTAGATAAGTCTATTACATCTGAAATGGAATCAACCATTTTTACATTTTCTAAAATTGCCATTTCATAAATTTCATTAGCTTCTGGGTTTCTAAAAATAATGTTTTTGCCGCCATTTCTTATTGTATTCATTACTAAACCTGGGTCTTCGCCACAGTCAATCCACATTATGATATCAAGTTCTTTATAAATTTTTTTTAGCTCATTTCTTAGGTTGATAAAATATGACGGACCAGAGTATCGTGTTGAATTAAAAGAAGAAACCAGAGATAAGTTGGGCCCTAAATTCTTTTTTATAGCTGTTTTTGCCTGGTCAAAGGAGTTAATTAAAAAAGATTTATTTTCAGGCAGTGGCTTCTGCATAGATTATCTTATAATTTTCCCATTATTGTTGCAGTATCTAGCATTCTATTTGAAAAGCCCCATTCATTATCATACCATGATAAAACCCTGCAAAATCTTTTTTCCATTACTTGTGTTTGAGTAAGGTCAAAGGTAGAGCTAGCAGATGTATGATTAAAATCACATGAAACTAATGGTTTATTATTAGTATCAAGAATTCCTTTGAGAGTTGACTTAGATGCCTTTTTAATTGCTTGGTGAATTTCATCAATAGAAGTATTTCTTTTAGCCATAAATTTAAAATCAATAAGTGATACATTAGCAGTAGGAACTCGGATTGCGGTGCCATCTAATTTTCCCTTAAGCTCAGGAAGAACAAGTCCAACTGCTTTTGCTGCTCCAGTTGAAGTAGGAATCATTGATTGTGCAGCGCCCCGAGCTCTTCGCATATCTGAATGAAGAGAATCTTGTACATTCTGATCTCCAGTATATGCATGAATAGTAGTCATATATCCATAGCTTATTCCTATAGAGCTATTTAATACGTGAGCTACAGGAGCTAAGCAATTAGTCGTACATGAAGCGTTGGATATAACTTTCATATTTTTTTTAATTTTTTTATGATTTACACCAAAAACAACAGTTAAGTCTTCACCTGAAGCCGGAGCAGATATAAGTACTTTTCTTGCGCCAGCTGATAAATGCTTTATAGCGTCTTCCCTTTTTGTAAAAATCCCAGTGCATTCTAATAGAACATCAATTTTAAGCTTTTCCCAGGGAAGGTTAATGGGGTTTCTTTCTGAAAAAACTTTTATTTGTTTTGAGCCAATTAGGAAAGAGTTTTTAGAAACTTTTATTTCCTCTGAAAATTTTCCATGGTTGCTATCGTATTTGAATAGATGAGCATTAGAATCTACAGAACCCAAATCATTTATAGCTACAACTTTAAGATCTTTTCTTTTTGTTTCTTCTATTGCTCTTAAAACTAATCTTCCTATTCTGCCAAAACCATTGATCGCTATTTTAGTTACCATGAAGAACCCCCAGAAAAATTTATCCCATCCTATGTTTTATCTCTTGCAATAGAAAGAATTTTATTAACATTAATATCGAAATGATCATAAAGTTCCTTATATGGCCCTGATTCTCCAAAGGTTTCTATTCCAATAAAATGATCACTATCATTTATATATTTATCCCAGCTCATTTTAATACCAGCTTCAATTGCAATTTTTTTAGTATCTGACTGTAAAATTTTTCTTTTATATTCTTCTGATTGTAAATCAAATAATTCATGACTTGGGAAGGAAATGACTCTTGTATAAATGCCTTCTTTATCTAGGATTTCTTTAGCTTTAACAGCTATAGATACCTCAGAGCCGCTTGCTAAGATAGAAAGCATAGCTTTTTTCTCTGATCCAGATATCTCATAAGCTCCATATTTAGACAGGTTTGTTTCAATGTGGTTATATCTTAGAGTATCAAGATTTTGTCTAGTTAAAGCAATAACAGAAGGTGAGTTTTTTGAATGAATTGCTAAGGCCCAGCATTCTGCAGTTTCAATTGCATCTGCAGGTCTAAAAACTAATAGATTTGGGATTGCTCTGAGGGATGCTAAATGTTCAATAGGTTGATGGGTCGGTCCGTCCTCCCCTAGTCCGATAGAGTCATGGGTTAAAACATATATTACTTGTTGATTCATAAGAGAAGATAGCCTTAAGGAAGGCTTAAGATAATCAGAAAATACTAAAAAAGTTCCACCGTAAGGTATTAGGTTTCCATGTAAAGCTATGCCGTTCATGATCCCAGCCATTGCATGTTCTCTTACTCCGTAGTGAATATAATTTCCACTGAAAGAGTTTTTTGAAATATTTTCCATTAGGTTTGTTTTTGTATTATTAGAACCTGTTAAGTCTGCAGAGCCTCCAATTAAACTTGGTATAGATTTATAAATAATTTCTAAAACTTCTTGAGAAGCTTTTCTTGAGGCTATGCTCGGGGTCTCTTTTGAGGCATTTTTTTTGTATGAGTTAATTATATTATCTAGATAATTAAGATCAAAGTTAATTGAATTGTCTAAAAATTTTTTTTCTTCAGAATCAAGCTTTTTATAGTCAGATTCCCATAACTTAGAAACTTTAGAGCCTTTATTACCTGCCGCTCTCCATGTCTTTAGTATATTATTGGGAATATTAAAAGGTTCGTTTTGCCAGTTTAATAATTTTCTAGCATTATTGATCTCATCTTTTCCAAGAGGAGCGCCATGAATACCATTTGAACCTTGCTTGTTTGGAGCTCCATAACCAATAACTGTTTTGCATGATATAAATGATGGCTTATCAGCTGACTTCGCATTATTTATAGCAATATCTATAGCTTTTGGGTTATGGCCATCAATTTCTTGAACATGCCAGCCAAGTGATTCATATCTTAGGAGAGTTTCTTCAGAGTTGGTCAGGTTTATAGATCCATCGATTGATATTCCATTATTATCAAAGAACATTATTAATTTTGATAAACCTAGGTGTCCAGCTAAAGAGCTTGCTTCGTGACTAATGCCTTCCATCAAGCACCCATCTCCTGCAACAACATAAGTAAAGTGATCTATAATTGAATTATTTAATCTTGAGTTCAGGATTCTTTCAGATATAGCCATACCAACAGCATTGGCTATGCCTTGTCCTAAAGGTCCTGTTGTGGTTTCAATGCCTGGTGTTACTGAATACTCAGGATGTCCAGGTGTTTTACTTCCTAGTTGTCTAAATGATTTCAATTGCTCAATAGTCATTTCTTCGTACCCTAAAAGATAAAGAAGCGAATACAAGAGCATCGAGCCATGTCCAGCTGATAATACAAATCTATCTCTGTTAGGCCAGTTAGGTTTAGCTGGGTCAAATCTTAGATGATTTAAGAATAGCACAGTTGCAACATCAGCAAATCCCATTGGTAGACCAGGGTGACCAGAATTTGCTTTTTCTATTGCGTCAATTGATAAAAACCTTATGGCATTTGCTAAAACACGTTCTTCAATTGGGTGCTCTGTCATATTAAACCCTTTAAAACTAAAAATTAATTAATTTAACATTGTAAAAATGACTTCAGATTTCCTTATCGTCAACAAAGAAAAACTTAACGAGTGACTTTTATTGAATAATATCATTATTGAGGTAAGATATAATATAATACTATAAATTTTTTTTTATAGCATTTTGTTAGTTTATTATATTTTTTGGAGTTTCATTTGTCTGAATTCGAGAAAACTAGAGAAAAATTTGAAGATGCATTGCTTAACCTAGAGCAATTAGTTGATAATATGGTAAATGAGAGGTTGGAAGATAATAAAGGTCAAACTAGCGATGGTAACAGCAAGGCCCCCGAAGATCTAACTATAATAAAAAAGGAACGAGATGAACTTAAGGAGAAGCTTTTAGAGGCAACAGAAAATTATAATTCTCTCTCATCTGTTACTGCCCAACTATCAAATAGATTAGATGAAACTATAAAAAAATTAAAGTCTATTTTGGAGTAAATAAATGGCCATTGTGGATATAGAAGTTAATGGAAGAAACTATCAAATAGCGTGCGATGATGGTCAAGAAGATCATCTAAGAGAGCTTTCGGTTAAGATAAATGAAATTGTAGAAAATCTTGTTAATTCTATGGGTCAAGTAGGTGATGCAAGACTTATATTGATGTCAGCACTTCTTCTTGCTGACGAGATCAGTGATATTGAAGAAAAAAATTCTTCAGTTGCTGATTCAAAGTTAAGTATCCAAGCAACCCAATCATATAAAATTGCAACTAAACGTATTTTGGATGTTGCGGCTAAGTTAAATAAATAATACTTTATTCCAAGCGGGTACTGCAAATCATGAGAGACTATATATCTCCCGGGCCGTTTCTTCTTAATTGGGAGCTGTCTCTGTTAAGGTTGCGATCTTAATACCGCGGCGCCCACCTACTTTTAGTAGGCCAAGGTAGAAATTATGTTTTTCGGATTTTGCGGTCCCGTGCTATAATAAGCTAAGTGTTGACAAATTGGAAAAAGAAAATCTACGTCAAAAATTATTATCCATGAAAGATGAAGCTCCAACTTTAGTTTGGGAGCCAAAAGCTTTAGCAGAAAATTTACTAAAAAATTATTTTTTTTCTGATGATTTAGTGATAGCTGGTTACTGGCCGATTAGAAATGAAGCGGACCCAGTTTATCTGATTAAAAAACTATTTTATTTTGGTTGTACGATTTGTTTGCCAGAAATTGTAGGCTATAGTAGGATTCTTAATTTTAGAAAATGGTGCCCGTTCCATCCATTACAGCCTGGTAAATTTGGTACTTCTCAACCGTGGAAAGATCAACCTATATTAGTGCCAGATGTTATACTTACGCCATTGGTAGGTTTTGATAATAATGGAACAAGGCTAGGTTATGGTGGTGGTTACTATGATACTACAATATCTAATCTTAAGAAAAATAAAGGACGAGGTATTGTTGTGATTGGCATTGCAAGAGAAATTCAAAGAGTAAAATTTATCCCCTATTCAGAAAATGACGAAAAGCTTGATATGGTGGTCACTGAAAAAAATTTTGAGAGGTTAGATTGAAGCTACTTTTTTTAGGTGATATTGTTGGAAAAGTCGCTAGAGAAAAAGTTGCAGATACTATTCCTTTGCTTAGAGAAAAACTTGAGCTTGATTTTGTAGTAGTTAATGGAGAAAATGCTGCTGGCGGTTTTGGAATAACATCCGATATTTGTAAACAATTTTTTGAATCCGGTGTGGATGTAATTACCGGTGGGAATCATTCATGGGATCAACCAGAGATAGTTGGATACATTGAAAGTGAGTCTAGGCTTTTAAGGCCGTTAAATCATGTCAAGGGAACACCGGGTAGAGGCTATAATGTTTATAATACTTTTGATGGAAAGAAAATTTTAGTTATAAATTTAATTGGTCAAGTTTTTATGAAACCAAATGAAAATCCATTTTTAAGTGTTGATAATTGTTTAAAATCTTCGAATCTAGGTAAGACCGTGGATCTAATTTTTGTTGATTTTCATGCAGAAGCTACAAGTGAAAAAATGGCCATGGCTCACTTTCTAGATGGAAAGGTTTCAGCAGTAATTGGTTCTCATCAGCAAGTACCAACAGCGGACTCGCAAATCTTAGATAAGGGAACTGCATACCAGACAGACGCAGGTATGTGTGGAGATTATAATTCCGTAATTGGTATGCAGAAAGAAGTTCCTATTAATCGATTTTTAGGAAAAATTTCAAAAGACAGATTTAAGCCCGCAAGTGGAAATGTAACTATTTGCGGAGTAGTAATTGAAACAAATAACGTAACCGGTTTGGCAAAGACAATTACCCCACTGAGGTTTGGAGGTAAATTAATTGAGGAATGGCCAAGCTAACTTGATGTTTTATTTTTTAAAAATGTTAAATTATAGGTATTAAATTTAATTACATAACATAAGATACGATAAATATTATGGCTGGGCACTCGCAATTTAAAAATATTATGTACCGAAAAGGTGCACAAGATGCAAAAAGAGCTAAAGTTTTTACAAAACTAATTCGCGAATTAACTGTAGCATCAAAGGAAGGAGGATCTGATCCGACTGCTAACCCTAGACTAAGATCTGCAATTTCGTCTGCTAAATCAAATAACCTTCCAAAAGATACCATGGAAAAAGCTATAAATAGGGGAGTTAATCCAAGTGGTGATTCTAATTATGAGTCTGTAAGATATGAAGGTTATGCTCCAGGGGGAGTAGCCTTCATTGTTGATGCGCTTACAGATAATAGGAATCGAACAGCAGGTGAAGTTAGAGCTGCTTTTTCTAAATATGGAGGCGTTTTAGGTGAGACCAACTCTGTGGTATTTCAATTTGATAGGGTAGGTTCAATTAGAGTAAAAACATCTATAGAAGATTCTGATAAAATGTTAGAATTAGCTATTGAAGTAGGAGCAGAAGAGGTAATTGATGCAAAGGAATATCATGAATTTATTTCGACGCAAGAAAATTTTTATAGTCTGCGTAATTCTATCGAGTCAAAATTAACAAGTGAAATTTCTGCTGAGTTGATTTGGAGGCCAAAAAATCTTATCAAAATTAATGATGAAAATGCAGAGAAAGTCCTTAAAATTTTTGAAGTTTTAGAAGAAAGTGATGATGTTCAGACAGTAAGTAGTAATTTTGAGATTTCTGACGAAATTTTAAATAAATTGAGAGGGTAAATGATACTATTGAGGGCTATATGTTAGTTTTAGGTTTGGACCCAGGGCTAAATAATACCGGTTGGGGTTTAATTAGAGTTTCAGGTTCATCTCTAAGTCATGTAGATAATGGAGTAATAAAAATATCAAGTGGAAAAACATTACCTGAAAAGCTCTCTTTGATTTATCATTCTCTTCTAAAGATAGTTGAGTCCTATTCACCTAATTCAGCTGCAGTGGAAGAGGTATTTCTTAATAAAAATCCTAATTCAACTCTTAAACTTGGTCAGGCAAGAGGAATTTCGTTATTAGTTCCTGCCAATCATGGCATCCCTGTAAGTGAATATTCCTCTACTAAAATAAAAAAATCATTAGTAGGAAAAGGACATGCAGAAAAGGAGCAAGTCAGGGTAATGGTGAAGCATTTACTTCCTGGATGTATAATTAATGGTTATGATGCCGCAGATGCATTAGCAGTAGCTATTTGTCATAGCCATTACAGTTTAAGCAACCAAAATTTCTATGATGACTTGAAAGTTACTAAATGATTGCAAAATTAACAGGTTTGGTTGATCAAATTGGTGAGGGTTGGATAATTCTTGATGTTAAAGGTGTAGGTTACTTAATTTTTTGTAGTAAGAAAACTATTGACCATGCGCCGAAAAGATATTCTGAGTTTTCTCTGTTTATTGAAACTCACATTAGAGAAGATCATTTCCACCTATATGGATTTAATGATTTAACTGAACAACAATGGTTTCGTATTTTAATCTCGGTTCAAGGAGTTGGAGCGAAAGTAGCTTTAGCTATTCAATCGCTATATGAACCTAATATTTTGTCTGTTCTAATTTCTGATCAAGATAAAACAGCATTTACAAAAGTTTCTGGGATAGGTTCAAAACTAGCTCAAAGAATTGTTAATGAGTTAAAAGATAAAATACCCTCTAGTTTGATGATTGAACAAAAAAGAAATGAATATAGCTTAACAAAAGATAAAGAAGATATAATCAATGCTGAGTCGGCTCTTATAAACTTAGGTTTTAGAAAAAAAGATGTAGATCAGACATTAGCTTTATTAATTTCTGAACAGCAAGATATGGGTCTAGAAGATTTAATTAAGAAATCTTTAAAACATCTAAATAGAATAGAGAATTAAATTTATGGAAGAGAATAAAGAAAAAAGATTAGTTGATTCTAAATGCGATAATCCTGAAGAAGATGATCTTGGTATTAGGCCAACTAAGTTAAAAGATTTTGTTGGTCAATCCAAATTATGCGATAACTTAAATATTTTTGTTAAAGCTGCTAAGTCAAGGTCAGAAGCTCTTGATCATGTGTTATTTGTTGGTCCGCCTGGACTCGGTAAGACGACTTTAGCTCAAATCGTAGCAAAAGAGCTGGGTGTAAATTTTAGAGCCACAGCTGGTCCTATAATATCAAAATCTGGAGATCTTGCTGCCATTTTAACTAACTTAAATGATAGGGATGTTTTGTTTATTGATGAGATTCATAGATTAACCCCATCAGTTGAGGAAATTTTATATCCAGCAATGGAGGACTTTCATTTAGATTTAATTATTGGTGAAGGTCCAGCCGCAAGATCGGTTAGAATTGATTTACCCAATTTTACCCTAGTGGGTGCAACAACTAGGTCTGGCTTATTAACTACACCATTAAGAGAGAGATTCGGAATTCCATTAAGGTTAAATTTTTATGAAGAGAATGATTTGGTAGATATAATTAAGAGAGGTTCAAAAGTTCTTGATATTAAATTAGAAGATGAAGGAGCCAAAGAAATTGCCTGTCGCTCAAGAGGCACTCCTAGAATTGCTCATAGGTTGTTAAAAAGAGTAAGGGATGTTGCCGCAGTTACAAAAGCTAGTGCTATAAATAAAGATGTGGCAAGTGATGCTCTTGGAAGGCTTGACGTTGATTTTATGGGTCTTGATGCGATGGATAAAAAGTATTTAGTATGCATAGCAAGGAATTACTTAGGTGGTCCCGTTGGGATTGAAACTATTGCAGCAGCTTTGTCCGAACCAAGGGATGCCATAGAAGAAATTATTGAGCCATATCTCATACAAATAGGATTAATACAAAGAACTCCTAGGGGTCGTGTTCTAACGATTAGTGCTTTTAAACACTTAAACATAGAGGCACCAAAATCTTTTCAGTCAGAGCTAGGTTTGGACTAATTTATTGAGTCAAATTAAACAAAAAATTTCAATTAGAATTTATTATGAAGATACTGATTCTTTAGGTCTTGTATATTATGCGAATTATTTAAAATATTTTGAGAGGGCAAGAACCGAGTTTTTTAGAAATATGGGATATGAACTAAGCTATATTTCTAAGAGTTTGAACGTTTTTTTTGTTGTACGAAGCTGTAATATAAAATTTATTTCGCCAGCTAAATTTAATGATAAGATAGATGTCATTTCAAATATAAAGTATTTAAAAAAAAAATTAATTCAATTTGAACAAAAGATAGAATTAGATGGTATGATTCTTGTAAAAGGTGTTATTAATTTGGCATGTATATCTAAGGCTGGTCATGCTACTGTTTTGCCAGAACTTATTTATAACAGTTTAAAAAATAAATGAATATTTTAATAAAGAAAGAATATTATTATGGAGCAACAAGCAGTAGAGGCTGTATCAATCGCTGGCTCTGTTTCAGCTGATTTGTCAATTTGGTCATTAATATATAAGGCTGATTTTATCGTAAAGTTAGTTCTTTTAATTTTAGTTTCTGCCTCTATTTGGTCTTGGGCCATAATCTTTGATAAAGTTAAAAAATTGAGAGATATTTCACAAAAGACAGAGGAATTTGAGGATAATTTCTGGTCAGGAAGTTCTCTTGAAGAGCTCTATGATAATATAAAATCCGGAGCTGACCACCCTATGGCCCTTTTGTTTGTTTCTGCAATGAAAGAGTGGAAAAGAACAAGTAAGGTTTCAAAATTAGGTCAACTGAATGCTAGTTTTAAGGACCGTCTAAGCCAAATTATGAGATTAACAATTAGTAGAGAAGTTGAAAACTTAGAGAAATACTTGGGTTTTCTAGCAACTGTTGGTTCTACTGCGCCCTTTGTGGGCCTTTTTGGCACTGTTTGGGGTATAATGAATAGTTTTCAATCTATAGCTTCCAGCGAGAATACAAGCTTAGTAGTAGTTGCTCCAGGAATTGCTGAGGCTCTATTTGCTACCGCAATTGGACTTGTTGCCGCGATACCCGCAGTCATAGCTTATAATAAATTTTCTAATGATTTAAATAGATTTGCCAATCGTTTAGATGGTTTTGCAGCTGAGTTTTCTTCAATTTTGCTACGTCAACTTGAAGAAAGGTCAACTAAATGACAGCCTTCCTCGCTGAAAAAAAACAACAAAAAAATACTTCATATAAACCTATGTCAGAAATTAATGTAACGCCATTCGTAGATGTTATGTTAGTTCTACTTGTAATTTTTATGGTCACTGCTCCATTATTAACAGTAGGCGTATCCGTAGACTTACCAAAAACTAAAGCAAAAGTTATTCCTGGAAAAGATGAGCCTCTAGCTATTAGTATAGACAGTGATGGTAATATTTATATTCAAGATACTGAGGTCGATATTAATAGCTTAACTGCAAGGTTAGAAGCAATTTCAAATAATCGTAGAGATTCAAGAATTTTTATAAGAGGAGATAAAAACATTGATTATGGAAAAGTCATGGAAGTTATGTCAGAAATTACTGCCGCTGGTTTTAATAGAGTTTCATTGATCACAGAAAAGCCACAACGATAACTTATAATTTTTCTATGCGAGCACCTGTACTATTTTCAGTTTCTTTTCATTTCCTTATTTTGGGAACCATGTGGGTTACTTTACCTAATATTTTCAATGATAAAGAAATTAAAGATGAGCCAATTATTGTAAGTATTGTAACTCTCGATGATGAAATTACATCAAAGCCAGAAATAAAAAGCAAGCCAAAAGAGCCTAAGTTAAATAAACAGGTTTCTAAGTCAAAACCGGTCATGAAGCCTCTGCAAAAAATAGAAGAGTCCTCATCAGAAGAAATAGTGGAAATTTTTGAGCCAAAACAAAAACCTAAACTTAAAACTAAAGTTTTAAAAAATAATAATATCGACCAAACTAAATTAAGGCCTAAATTGAAGCCCAAGGTTCCTAAAAAACTCAAAGATTTTGATACAAGCAGAATTTCACTTTTAATTGACAAATCTAGAAAAAAAACTGATGAAGATGAAGATTTAGAAAAAGAGAAAGAAAATAGTTTTCTAGATAAACCGAAAATAAGTGGAGAGGTTTTAAAGAAAATTGATAAAAAAAAGAGTTTAATTAAAAATGCCAGAATTTCCTCTCGTCTAACCATGAGAGATATAGACCTGATCAGATATCAGATTGAGAAAAATTGGACTCCACCATCCGGAGCTAGAGATGCGGTTGATTTAATAATTAAAATAAGAATAGGGTTGAATCTTGATGGAAGTTTAAGGGGAGTGCCGGTAGTTGTTAATTCTAGCAAGCTTAAAGATGGTTATTTTAGAGCTGCGGCTGATAGTGCAATAAGAGCTGTGTATAAAGCCCAACCATTTACAGGCTTGCCAAAGGCAAAATATGATGCTTGGCGTGATATAACCCTCACATTTAACCCAAAACAATTATTAGGTGGTTGATACTTTTTTTTTATAAAATAGAATGTTCATTATGAAATTTTATATGCAAAGATTTGTTTTAATTTTATTTTTTAAATTTATATCAATAAGTTATGCTTTTGCTCAAGTTGAAATTGATATAACTAGAGGGAATATTGACCCTCTTCCGATTGCAATTTCAATATTTAACTCCAAAAGTGATAAAGGTAACGGTGATCATATAGGAAAAAAAATTTCTGATGTGATTAGTAACAACCTTCAGCGTTCAGGCTTATTTTTACCTCTAAATAGAAAATCATTTATTGAGGATACTAAAGAGATAGTTGAAAGACCAAGGTTTGGCGACTGGAGGGTTATTAACGCTCAAGCATTAGTAACTGGTTCAACAGAGATAGAAACTGATGGAAGGTTAAATGTTTCTTTTCGGTTATGGGATACATTTGCTGAACAGCAAATGACTGGTTTAGTATATAAAACTATTCCAGATAATTGGAGAAGAATAGCTCATATTATTACCGATCAAATATACGAGAGATTAACGGGTGAAAAGGGTTATTTTGATACTAGAATAGTTTATATATCTGAAACTGGGCCAGCTACCAAGAGGATTAAAAGGCTTGCAATAATGGACCTAGACGGAGCTAATCATAAATTTTTGACTGATGGTAAACATTTAGTGCTTACTCCAAGGTTCTCGCCTACACGCCAGGAAATAACTTATTTGAGTTATTTTAATAAAAAACCACGTGTATATATTTATAACATTGATACGGGACAACAGGAGGTTCTTGGAGATTTTCCTGGAATGACCTTTGCTCCACGTTTTTCACCTGATGGGAATCAAGTAATAATGAGTTTAGCGCTCAGTGGCAATTCAGATATTTACACGATGGACATTAGAACAAGGAAAGTACAAAGGTTAACTAAAAATCCTTCAATTGATACCTCAGCATCTTTTTCACCTGATGGAACGAGAGTTGTTTTTAATTCAGATAGAAGTGGAACACAACAGCTATATGTTATGAAGGCTAATGGTAAGCAACAGAGAAGAATTTCTTTTGGTAAAGGAAGGTATGCTACACCAGTTTGGTCACCGAGGGGAGATTTGATTGCTTTTACAAAATTTTATCAGGGTAGATTCCATATAGGTGTTATGAGAGTAGATGGGTCTGGGGAGAGGCTATTAACTGAAAGTTTTCTTGATGAGGGGCCTACTTGGTCTCCCAATGGAAGAGTTTTAATGTTTTTTAGACAAAAACCTAGTAAATCTGATGGGTCTGGAGGATCATTTACTCTTTGGTCTGTAGATTTAACAGGATTCAACGAAAGAAGGCTTTTAACCCCTTTAGATGCCTCAGATCCAGCCTGGTCACCACTATCTTCAGTGCAATAGACAAAAGTTTTTTAAGGAAAATAGCTTATTTTTCAATAATCTGGCTGGACAGATGATCAATAGAGGTTTAAAAGCGCAGTTGAATAAGTTGAAAGAGAGTAGTAAAAGTAAAAAATAACTCTCAAATCTTACCAAATTGTTTTTTTTTTGGTAAGATGACAATAAGTTTTTGTCAATTTTTGGCGACGGAGAAATAGATGCGTTTGAAGTTCATCATGGCAATAGCCGCACTTTTCGTAGCTTCGGCTTGTACTACAGTAACAGATACTGACTCTGGGGCTGGAGGAAGCGGAGAAAGCACGAAATCATCATCATCATCATCTGTGGAATCATCACAATCAAAATCAGCGGAGATATTGCCTGGCAGTCAGGCTGATCTTGTTTCTAATGTAGGTGATCGTGTTCTTTTTGAATACGATAGTTCAGATCTAACACCTGAAGCTAGACGAACATTAGAAAGGCAAGCTGCTTGGTTGAAAAGGTATTCAAATGTAAGTATTACAGTTGAAGGTCATTGTGATGAGAGAGGCACTAGAGAATATAACTTAGCTCTTGGAGAAAGAAGAGCTACTGCTGTAAGTAATTTTCTAGTTGCGCTTGGAATTAATGGTGCAAGGATAATGACCATATCATACGGCAAAGAAAAACCTGTAGCTTTAGGCTCCAATGATACAGCTTGGAGTCAAAATAGGCGTGGAGTTACTAGGGTAAGAGCTCAATAGGTTTTTTATATTAAGATAAATTATTTTATCTTAATAACTATTAGTATTTTTGATTTGCTCACCAGAGTAAAACTGGTGAGCAAACAAGCCTTACCAAATTTATGCCTTAATTTAGATATATATATATTTGCCTATCAAATGTCTTATCGGATCAAATATGTTTTTATTAAATTATTGTAAAATATTAATATCTCTTTTAATTATATTATATTTTCAATTTATTTATGGTCTTTCTTTTGCCCAGGAAACTGTTCCCAATCCAGAATTCAAATCAAATAACTCTGTTAACAATGTTAGAGTCTTAAGTAATCGCCTGGATAGCTTAGAAAGAAGCTTACAAGATATTTCAAGATTACTCTATAGAAACGATTCTAAAATCAATTCAAATTCAAATGAACTTGCTCCACAAGGGAATTCTGGTGACAGTCCATTTATTCAAAGAATGACTGCTAACGAGCTAAGAATGTCTGAGTTAGAAGCTGAAATCAGAAAGTTAACAGGTTCCGTGGAAAGAGCTGGAAATGATGTTAATGTAATGAGGCAGAGGATAGATAAGCTTGTAGAAGATTTAGATTTTCGACTAAAGTCGATCGAAACTATAGTGAATAAACTTAAAGCGCCTCTTAAAAAGAATAATGAGTTTAGCGAGAATACTCTTTCAGAGACTGAAAAAAATTATGAATCTTCTAAAGATAATAGTGAAATATCTAAAGAAGAGGCATCATCTTTAAAGATAGAGTCTATACTTCCTGATTTAGGCCCTGAAAAACAGTATGCATACGCAAGAAGTTTATTAATGAAATTGGATTATCAAGAAGCTGAATTAGCGTTTAAAGAATTTATTCGATTGAATAAAGATCATAAGCTATCAAGTAATGCTTTTTATTGGTTAGGGGAGGTTTACTACGTTAAAAAGAGTTATGCAGAAGCTGCTGGTGCTTTTATAGACAGCTACAAATTATTTCCTCTTGGTAATAAAGCTCCTGATAGCCTCTTAAAATTAGGTATGTCTCTAGGAGAATTAGGGAACTCTAGTGAAGCCTGTGAGTCATTCGAAGAGCTTCTTTTAAAGTTTCCTGAAGCAAACTCTAGAATAAGGAGGAGAGCTTTGCAGGAATCGGTAAGAATTGGTTGTAAAAACTAAAGCTAATTTAGTCAATTTTTTAGAGGCCAAATTCTCAAAGAATATGGACACCTTTTTTCCATTTGAGATAAATCCCAAAATTGCTGTTGCTGTATCTGGTGGCTCAGATAGCCTTGCTCTAGTTTTGTTAGCGAAAAATTGGACCAGAATTTATGGAGGTTCAGTAATAGGTGTTACAGTTGATCATTCATTACGGGAAAATTCATATA
>MDSW01084900.1_pt1 | contig 15554 bp, 13 predicted proteins | sample 811171 | NCBI WGS metagenome assembly MDSW01 (sample SAMN05326641, study PRJNA326480) | marine metagenome | isolation source: seawater | place: Atlantic Ocean: North West | collected 2012
GCTTCTGAATCTATATCAAAAACCAAAAGCCATTCTGGGAAGCAAATTTGCATATTCCACTCTAAAAGCAGAGTAATAAAAGGCACTATAAGTATCATTATAGCAATAATCAATATTATCTCTTGCCGCCTTATTTTATTAAATTTAAAATCAAAACCTGTAAGATATGAATATACTAATGTAGGTGTGATAAATAATCCAACACCACTAAACAGTTGCATTAACTTTAAATAATTTACAGACTGCTGATTAGCAAGGTCTTGATTATGAATAAGTGACATCCCATGATCAGCAAAGAAAGAGATAAGAACCATAGCAAATAAAGTATGTAAGGTTACTGAAACAAACATTAGCAAGAAAAATATTGCTAGATTGCTTGCTAATGACTTATCCTTATAAATACCTTTAAACCGCATTATTATGTATTTTTGCATTAATGGGGGTAAAGATAGGAAATATTGATGTAGGCGATTTCCCGCTATTATTAGCACCAATGGAGGATGTAAGTGATCCTCCATTTCGAGCACTATGCAAAAAGCATGGTGCAGATATCTTATATACTGAATTTATTTCCTCAGAAGGGTTAATTCGTGATGCTCAAAAAAGTACGATGAAACTAGATATTTATGATTTTGAGCGCCCTATAGGCATTCAAATATTTGGATATCAAATTGAATCTATGAGACTAGCTGCTGAAATTTGTGAAAAAGCAAAACCTGAAATTATTGATATCAACTATGGTTGTCCAGTAAAAAAAGTAGCAAATAAAGGGGCTGGAGCTGGAATACTAAAAGATATTCCAAAAATGGTGGCTATGACTAAAGAAATTGTAAATGCTACTAATATTCCTGTTACTGTAAAAACAAGATTAGGTTGGGATGAGAATACAAAATACATAGTTGAAGTTGCAGAAAGATTGCAAGATGTAGGCATAAAAGCTTTATCTATTCATGGTCGTACTAGAAAACAAATGTATAAAGGAGAAGCTGACTGGACCTTAATTGGAGATGTAAAAAATAATCCCAGAATGCATATCCCTATCTTTGGCAATGGTGATATTAATACGCCTGAAAAAGTAGTAGAAGTAAAAAATAAATACGGAGTAGATGGAGTAATGATTGGCCGTGCAGCAATAGGGAATCCTTGGATATTTAATGAAATAAAGCACTATATAAAAGAAGGCTCTCATCTAGCTTCACCAACTATTTCGGAAAGAGTAGCTGCTTGCAAACAACATCTAAAACATTCTATTGATTGGAAAGGGGAAATTCTAGGAATTGCTGAGATGAAACGACACTATAGCAACTACTTTAAAGGGATATCTCATTTTAAAGAGTATCGTATAAAAATGGTTACATCTAATAGTAAAGAAGAGATAGAAGAAATACTAGATGAAGTTAGCATGGCTTTAAATACTAAAAAATTTACGACTGAAGACTCTAGAAGGATACCAAGAAGCCAAGAAGCCAATAGCTAGAACCGTAATGCTTACAAGAAGAATATCTTTTAGTTTTATTAGCACAGGATAAGACGTTACAACAAAATCACCGTCCCCCATACTAATAAACCCATACATCTGTTGCATAAAAGCAAGGCCTATACCAATTAAAATTCCAATAAAAGCCCCTAAAATAATAGTCAGCATACTTTTATTAAAGAAGATAAGCTTTACCTGATTCTCAGTCACACCAAAACTTCTTAATGTTTTGATATCTTGCCTTTTATCAATCATTAATACACTTAATGATCCTATAATATTAAAGGTTGCTATTATCATTATAAAAGTTAAAATTAAAAATACCGCAAGCCTTTCAGTATTCAATATTTTATAAAGAAACTCTTGCTGCTCTAATCTGTTTTTGATCAAGAAACTATCCCCTATTTGAGCTTTTAGCTCCTCCTGTACTTTCATCATTTTATCAGAGTCTTTAAGCTTAATTTCTATAGCTGAAATATTCTTCTCTTGGCTAATTAAGTTTTGAATAAATGGAAGTGGAGTAATTATATATTGCTCATCTATTTCAGCTTGTATGCCAAATATTCCTACAGGCAAAACACTTGCTTTTTTAAAAGCTGTGTGAGGATTTAATAATGTCTTAGCAGAACGATCAGGGGCGTATACTTGTAATGGATCAAAGATAGTCCCAGAACCCATAGATAAATAATACGCAATCCCCCTGCCAACCACTGCTACATTATTGTTCTTATATGCATCAATATAGCTTCCATCCAACAATAAGCTATCAAAATTTGTAAGCTCTTTATAAGAAGAGGAAACTCCTTTTATTATTGCTATAAATTCTTTTTCTTGATATTTTAATAGTGCTCTTTCTTCTAATACATATGACTTTTCTGCAATCTCAGGGCTGTTAAGCATAACATTCTCTGGCGCAAAAAACTTCCCCTCTGCTGAAGTTATCTTAAGATGAGGGTCAAAACAACTATACATCTTTAAAACTAAATCTTCAAAACCATTAAAAATAGATAGAACTAAAATTAATGCGGCAGTGCCAACAACTACACCTATTAATGAAATTAATGATATAATATGAACAAAATTATTCTTCTTATTAGTTGAAAAATACCTTTTGGCAATAAAAAATGGAAAATTCAATTTGTTTTATTTTTTCAGAAGTCTATCAATCTCCTCAGAATAAGCAGCTGAATCATCTAAGAAATATTCTAAATCAGGCACTATTCTAAGTTGATTCCTTACGCTATCTCCTAAACGTTTTCTAAATAAACTTCTATTCTTTTTTATAACTTTTATAGCTTCTTTAGGTTCTTCAAAAGGGAAGATGCTTATAAAAATATTTGCATTAGCTAAATCTGGAGCAACTCGTACAATTGTTACGCTGGCCATAACATTTCCTAACAATGCTGGTGCCTCTTTTTGAAAAATAGTTGATAATTCTTTTTGTAGTAAACGTGCAACTTTTTTTTGTCTTGTTGTTTCCATAACGCCAAAAATACGGAATATTGACTACTTTTGTACAATGCATTATTTTTTAAGGATTATAAAATATATAAAACCATATGCTCCATTTGCAATACTAAATATTCTGTCGAATATTATAAGTGTTGCTTTCTCATTAGTTTCTCTTACAATGGTAATTCCATTCTTAGGAATCCTTTTTCAAACGCAGAAAAAAGTATATAACCCTCCCCCTCTTAGTTTTAATGCTGATGCAATAAAAGAAAACTTCTATGCTATTATAAGTTTAACAATTGATGAAAAAGGAGAAATAGAGGCCCTTTTTTTTATTTGTCTTTTAGTCTTAATTACATTCTTTTTTCGAAACCTATTCCGGTACTCAGCTCTTTATTTTCTTACACCTATTCGTAATGGTATTGTATATGATATACGGATGGATCTACATAAAAAAATAATTTCTTTGCCATTACCATTCTTTACAGAAAAACGAAAAGGAGATCTAACTGCAAGGCTTACTTCTGATTTAGTTGAAATTGAATGGAGTATTATGAGTTCACTTGAAATGATCTTTAAAGATCCACTAAATATTACTGTCTACTTGATTACACTTATTTTTATCAGCCCTCAACTAACTATATTTGTGATTATTCTAATCCCTATAACTGGTCTAATCATTGGTTTAATCGGTAAATCCCTAAAAAAGTCATCAGATAAAGGGCAAAATAAAATGGGAGATCTACTTGCTATAATTGATGAGAATATCTCAGGACTAAGAATTATCAAAGCTTTTAATGCTGAAGAACACATCAATAAAAACTTTCAAAAAGATAGTGCTGAGTATAAGGATATCATGAGTAAATTACTTAGGAAGAAAGACCTCTCCTCTCCTATGAGTGAATTTCTAAGTACCATTGTAATGGTAATTGTAATGTGGTTTGGAGGAAGATTAGTTTTAGATGGAGGTGGAGGTCTCTCTGCGGAAGAATTTATTGGATATATTCTTATTTTCTCACAAATTATCCCACCAGCAAAGTCATTAACGACATCTTATTACTATATCCAGAAAGGCAGTGCTGCTGTTAAAAGAATCTATGAAGTTCTTGATACTGAAAATAAAATAACTGATATAACCAATCCAAAACAGATAAAATTACTCAATAACAATATCGAATTTAAAAATATAACTTTCAAATATGAGAATATAGAAGTCTTAAGCAATATAGACTTTAGTATTGGTAAGGGGAAGATGGTTGCTCTTGTTGGGCAGTCAGGAAGTGGAAAATCAACTTTAGCTGATTTACTAGCCCGTTTCTATGATATTAATAATGGTGAAATCCTCATCGACAATAATAATATCAAAGACATTAGCCTTTCTGCATTACGAGGTTTAATGGGAATTGTGACCCAAGAATCTATCCTATTCAATGATACTATTTATAATAATATTCGACTAGGGAAACTTAATGCGACTGAAGCTGAAATAATAGCTGCTGCAAAAGTAGCCAATGCACATAATTTTATTTTAGAAACTGAAAATGGCTATCAAACTAATATAGGAGATAGAGGCAATAAATTGTCTGGCGGAGAAAAGCAGCGAATAAGTATTGCAAGAGCAATACTTAAAAACCCAGAGATCTTAATTCTTGATGAAGCTACTTCATCTCTTGATACTGAATCAGAGAAATTAGTTCAAGAGGCGCTAGAAAACTTAATGAAGTCACGCACATCTTTAGTAATTGCCCATAGGCTTTCAACGATAAAAAATGCAGATGAAATTATTGTTTTAGATGCAGGAAAAATAATTGAACGAGGAACACATGCAGAATTAGTTAGTCAGGATGGTCATTATAAAAGACTTTCTCAATTACAATCTTTCTCCTAATATAAAAAACTATTATATGGATATCGTATCTCATGTAATTTTTTAATCCTATTATACAACTCATCTTTCAATTGATTAAAATAAGTCTTATTAAGTGCGGAAATGAATATCGGATTAGTCTCAATCTTAGACATCCATGTTTCTTTCAGATCTTCTAGAGAAAGATTCTCTTTCTTTATTGGCGTTAGATCATCATGATCTTTTTCTTTGAAATTATAGGCATCAATCTTGTTAAAGACTAGAAGTGTTGGCTTATCTAGAACTCCAATTTCTGAAATAGTCTTATTAACTATAGTAATATGATCTTCGAAATTAGGATTAGAAATATCCACTAAGTGAATAATAAAATCAGCTTCTCTTACTTCATCCAAAGTTGATTTAAAACTTTCTATCAATTGATGCGGAAGTTTCCGAATAAAACCAACCGTATCAGTTAGTAAGAATGGAAGGTTTCTAATGACCACCTTTCTTACAGTTGTATCAAGAGTAGCAAAAAGTTTATTCTCAGCAAACACTTCTGATTTTGCTAATTTATTCATTAAAGTTGACTTCCCCGCATTAGTATATCCTACTAAAGCAACCCTTATGAGATGTTCTCGCCCTTTTCTTCTAGTTAATGATTGTTTATCGATTTTTTGTAATTTCTTCTTTAATAAGGAAATCTTATCTCTAATAATTTGTCTATCTGTTTCAATCTGTGTTTCTCCTGGGCCTCTCATTCCTATCCCCCCTTTTTGTCTTTCAAGATGAGTCCACATTCTTGTTAATCTTGGTAAAAGGTATTGATATTGAGCTAACTCAACTTGTGTGCGAGCTTGAGCTGTTTGAGCTCTTCTGGCAAAAATATCTAGAATCAAATTGCTTCTATCTAATATTTTACATGTTCCCTCAAATAGTTTTTCAATATTTCTTACTTGAGAAGGGGTTAGTTCATCATCAAAAATTATCACATCAATATCATTCTCTTGAACATATAACCTTATCTGTTCCATCTTACCTGTCCCAACAAATGTCTTATTGTTAGGCATAGATAAGTTTTGTGTAAAAGTTTTTATTGGGTTTGCTCCAGCAGTCTTTGCCAAAAAAGCTAGCTCATCTAAGTATTCATAAGCTTGCTCTTTACTAACATCAGGTGTTATTAAGCCTATAAGTACTGCCTTCTCCATTCTATAATTAGGCCTTTTCCTTCCTATTTCTAATAAAGCTTTTTATAAATGTAATCATAGCTATAATACCAGTAACAATCATTATTACTACTCGAATTATTGCAATATTATCAACTCTATCAATAGCTCCTATAAGAGGTTTTACTAAACCTATTAATGCTAATAATGTTAAAACAACAGCAATATGAGCAATGTTTTTATTTTCCTTTTTTATACCAACTGTACATATCAATAATATAGCACCAATAATAGTAGGAATAAGTGCTGTCATTGATGGCGTTATAGAAGTGGCATATGCCCATAATGGAAGAACGATTAAACTAATTGAGTTTATAAGATTTGAATATATTGTGTTCATAAGCTATATGAAGTTAAGTTAATAAATTGAAAAGCAAATAAACAAAATTATTAGGTAAAATTTTAGTAATTTCACAGCTTTAATTTAGTTAAATGAAGATTTTACAAATACTTATTTTCTTAGTCTTATATATTCAACTTTTAGCACAAGAAACTTTTCCTGTAAACGGTGTTGCTGAAAATTTTAAACCTATTTATGCTTTTACAAATGCAAATATCGTAAGTAGCCCAGGAGTAAGCTTGCAAAATGGGACTCTTCTAGTAAAAGGGGATAAAATACTTAAGTTAGATAGTGGGCTTAATATCCCTGAAGGAGCAATTATATATGATCTATCAGGGGACTATATTTACCCTTCATTTATTGACTTATATGCAGATTATGGTTTGAAAAAGGTCAAAAAAGGAAAATATAATTATCGCCCACAATATAAAAGCAAGAAAACAGGAGCTTACCATTGGAATGAAGCTATGCACCCTGAAATAAATGCTAGTAATGAATTCACGTCAGATAATAGAAGTGCAAAGAAATTCCTTGCAAATGGATTTGGGACTGTACTTACACATTCTCAAGATGGGATTTTAAGAGGCACTGGGGCTTTTGTTTCTTTATCAGATAAAACAGACAATGAAAATATATTAATCGGAAATGGAGCTGCTTTCTACTCATTTAGCAAAGGTGTATCTAGACAAAAAAGCCCTTCTTCTCTTATGGGAAGTATAGCTCTTCTTAAACAAGCTTTTTTAGATGCTGAATGGTACAAAAGCCAAAACAAGCAAACAAACCTATCATATGATGCATTTATTAATCAACAAAAGTTACCACAAATATTTGATTTAAATGATGAACTTGACTATAGTAGAATTTATAAGATTGCTGATGAATTTGAGGTTGATTTTATTATCAAAGGGAATGGAAAGGAATTCTTGGAAATTGATGAGATATTAAATGCTGGATTCCCATTAATTATTCCTATTAACTTCCCAGAAGCTTATAAAATAAGTAACCCAGAAGCTGCAGAATGGGTTAGCTTAGAAAAGCTCAAGAATTGGGAGTCTTCTACTTACAACCCTGCTATATTATCTGAAAATAAAATCAGCTTCTGTATCACTTCTTCGGATCTAAAAGACTCTAAAGAATTCTTAAAAAAGTTACAAATTGCTATTAAAAAAGGATTAAGCAAACAAGATGCTTTAGCAGCACTAACAACTACACCTGCCTCTCTTATTAAAGCAGATCACATATTAGGGGCTTTGAGGCCTGGCATGCTTGCTAATTTTATAATTACATCAGGAGATATATTTGAAAATGGGAAGATTTATGAAAATTGGACTTTAGGCGAGCAGCATATTATTAGCAAAAAACAAACCACTGATATAAGAGGTTATTACACTTTTAATTCCACTGAATTCAAGAACAAATTTATCGCTATTAAAGGGAATCTAGAAAAGCCCCAAACAGTTTTTTACGAGTTAGACTCTAATGCGATTATTACAACCCTATCAGGTAGTAATCTAAATATATCAAATAAAGATGGTAGCTTTAGAGCTATTGGAAAACTTATTGATGGTGCTATAACTGGAAGATATAAGAATAAACATGGAGAATATCATGAATTTAGTATGCTTCTGGATTCTTTATTTGATATAGAATCAGATCCCCAAAATATAAAAGCAAAAAACATCCCAACTACTCCTTCTATATGGGTTCCTAATAAAGCGTTTGGATTTGAAGAACATCCAAAATATAAGAACATTCTTTTCAAAAATGCTACTGTATGGACAAATGAATCAATTGGAATATTGAAGAATTCAGATGTAGTAATATCTGAGGGAAAAATTATTGGAATTGGCAGTCTTTTAAATCCTCTTGACTATTTTAAAGAAGGAGAGTTTGAGATTATAAATGCTTCCAAATTGCATCTAACTTCTGGAATAATTGATGAACATTCCCATATTGCGATTAGTAGAGGCGTTAATGAAAGTAGTCAAGCAGTTTCTGCAGAAGTAAGTATTGGGGATGTAATAAATCCAAATGATCAGAATATTTATAGACAATTAGCAGGAGGGACTGTGGTTTCTCAGCTACTGCATGGATCTGCTAACCCTATAGGTGGGCAATCTGCAATTATTAAACTGCGATGGGGAGCTAATGCTGAAGAAATGAAAGTTGTAAATGCTGATAAATTCATAAAATTTGCACTGGGAGAAAATGTAAAACAGAGTAATTGGGGAGACTCTGAGAATGAAAGATACCCTCAAACAAGAATGGGAGTAGAGCAGGTATTCTACGATGCCTTCTATAGAGCAAAAAAATATCAAGAATCCTGGAAGGAATATAATGATCTAAACAATAGAGAAAGGCAAAATACATCTGCTCCACGAGAAGACTTAGAATTAAATGCGCTAGTTGAAATTTTAAATTCTGAAAGATTTATTACTTGTCATTCTTATGTCCAATCAGAAATAAATATGTTAATGCATGTCGCTGACTCTATGGGATTTACTATTAATACTTTTACACATATCCTAGAAGGATATAAAGTTGCTAATAAAATGAAAGAACATGGTGCAGGGGGGTCTACTTTCTCAGACTGGTGGGCCTATAAATTTGAAGTAAATGATGCTATCCCCTATAATGCTACACTATTAAATAATGCCGGAGTAATTACAGCTATTAATTCTGATGATGCAGAAATGGGGAGAAGATTAAATCAAGAAGCTGCAAAGGCAATAAAATATGGAGGGACATCAGAAGAGGATGCTTGGAAAATGGTAACACTTAATCCTGCAAAATTATTGCATTTAGACAATAGAATGGGAAGTATAAAAATAGGTAAAGATGCTGATATTGTACTTTGGACAGCAAATCCTCTTTCAATTTATGCTAAGGTTATACAAACATATGTAGATGGGAAATTAATGTTTGATTCAAATTTTGACAAAAAACTACAAGAACGAGACCAAAAAGAACGAATACGCATTATAAAACTAATGAGTAAAAATAACTCTAGTAAAAAAATAATACCCGAACCAACTACAGAAAAATTATACCATTGTGATACTGAATATGAGGAATAAAATACTTTCAATCATACTTTTGCTAAGTACATCTTTAAGTGTAGCTGGCCAAAAACCAACACTCTTTATTGGTGCAACCGCACATCTAGGTAATGGAGAAATTATCCAGAATTCTGCAATAAGCATAACGCATGGAAAGTTTGATTTAGTTGCAGATGCTAGCAGAATAAGGATTGACCCTAATGCTTTTGATACTATTTATAAAATCTACGAGAAACATGTTTATCCTGCATTTATAGTGCCAAATACAACCTTAGGTATTACCGAAATTGATGCAGTAAGAGCTTCTCGTGATTATAGGGAGACAGGGGGAATGAATCCTAATATAAGGTCATTAATTGCATATAATACTGACTCAAAAGTTTCCAAGACTATACGCACGAATGGTGTCCTTATAGCTCAAGTAACTCCAAGAGGAGGAATGATTTCCGGGCAATCATCAGTCATGTATCTAGATGGAGAGAATTGGGAAGATGCCGTATTAAAAGCTGATGATGGAATCCATCTTAATTGGCCAAGTTCCTATTACGATACTGGTTGGTGGGCAGAACAAGGAAAAACAAAAAAAAATAAAGACTACCAAAAAACCATAACTAAAATTGAAAAATTATTTTCTAAAGCAAGAGCATACCAAAAATCATCAAATATGATTGATATTAAAATGGCAAGTATGAAAGGACTATTCAATGGAACAAAAAAATTATATATTCATGCAAATAGTGCAAGTGACATGCGTGATGCTATTGAATTTGGAGAAAAATATAATATCCTAAAGATCGTAATAGTAGGGGGGGAAGATGCTTCTGCCCTTGCTAGTACCTTAGTAAAAAAGAAGATCCCTATTATCCTTAATAGAGTGCATAGGTTACCAAAATCACAAGACAGTCCATTTGATGATCCTTTTAAACAAGCAAAAAAATTACAAGATCTAGGAGTTCTTTTTTGCCTAAGTTATGCAGGAGATATGGAAGCAATGGGGGCTAGAAATCTACCTTTTACAGCTGGCACTACTATTGCTTACGGTCAAGAATATGAAAAAGCAGTACAATCAATTACATTAAACACAGCTAAGATTCTTGGCATAGATAATGCTATTGGATCTATTGAACCAGGAAAAGAAGCGACATTCTTTATAAGTACTGGAGATGCACTAGATATGAAAACAAATAATATAGAGCAGGCTTTTATTCGTGGTATAAATATAGATCTAAATAACCATCAGAAAGAACTCTTCGAAAAATATAAGAAAAAATAAAGCTAGTTTAAATTGGGATACGTAAAGCTCTTCACTTTTTTAAAGTTCTAATAAAATAAATCGATACTAATATCCAATATTCTTACGTACTCTTTCCAGAACCTCTGCTGCTATAATACGCGCTTTCTTAGCTCCCTTTGCAAGCTCTGCATCTAAGATGTCGGTATTCTGCATCAAATGATTAAACGTTTCTCTTTCTACTTTGTATTTATCCCAAATAAGCTCAAAAAGCTCTTGTTTTGCATGGCCATAACCATAATTTCCATTAGTATATTTTGTTTTTAATACAGCTATTTGCTGTTCAGTTGCTAATAACTTATACAATTTAAAGATATTGCAACTCTCTGGGTCTTTTGGATCTTCAACCGAAGCAGAATCCGTTTTAATCCCCATTATTTGTTTTCTAAGTTGCTTCTCTGACAAAAAGATGTCAATTACATTGCTATATGATTTACTCATCTTTTGACCATCAGTGCCAGGGATGATCATTACTCTCTTATCTATCTTGGTCTCTGGCAACACTAATGTGTTTGGAAATACATGATTAAATCTTGATGCAATATCTCGTGTTATTTCCAAATGTTGTACCTGATCTTTTCCAACAGGTACAATATTAGCATCATATAGTAAGATATCTGCTGCCATAAGTACTGGATAGGTAAAAATTCCTGCATTTATATCTTTAATCCTATCGATCCTATCTTTAAAAGAATGCGCTAACTGTAGCCTGTTAAAAGGAGCAAAGCAATTCAAATACCAACTTAACTCACAAACCTCAGTGACATCAGATTGACGATAAAACAAATTGTTCTTTGTATCAAAGCCAAAAGCAAGCCAAGCCGCTGCCGTAGCATAAGTATTCTCCCTTAACTGATCTGCATCCCTAATGATTGTGAAAGAATGAAGATCTGCAATAAAAAATAAACTCTCATTATTTAAGTCTTTTGAAAGTTCAATGGCTGGTATTATTGCCCCTAATAAATTGCCTAAATGCGGTCTTCCTGTACTTTGAATTCCTGTAAGTATTCTTGCCATTTATTTAAAAATTAGATATTGTAAAAATAGGATTTTTATCTTTGTCTTTATGAAATGGGGAGGGTATCTTTTAAGCACTATCTGGAGGTTATGGTTTTTAATAGTTTTTATATTAGTATTTATCTGCTTTATTCCTTCTTTATTTTTCTTTACTGCAATTATAAAAAACCATATAGTTGTTGCAAATCTAACTAGGTATTGGAGCAAAATAACTCTTTGGGGCTCATTCGTATTTCCTGTTGTAGAATGGGAAGAAAATATCACTAAAGAAACACATTATATATTCTGCCCCAATCATGTCTCAACATTAGATATCCCATTAATATTAGCAGTACTTCCTGTCCCATTACAATACATTGGGAAGGCCGAAATCGCAAGAATCCCTATTTTTGGGTACTTCTATAAGAAAAACTCTGTAATTGTTAAAAGAGAAAATAAAAAAGATGCATACTCCGCTTTTCTAAAAGCAGAAAAAAGATTAAAGCAAGGAATAAGCATGTGTATATTTGCTGAAGGAGGAATCCCAGCAGAAAATGTATTCTTAAAAAGATTTAAAAATGGACCTTTTCGACTAGCAATTGAGCAAGATATTGCTGTGATACCTATAACTATGCCTGATAATAAAACTAGCTTTCCAAGACAATACTTTAAGGGTCGTCCAGGTACTGTTAGAATCAAAGTACATAAAGCTATTGACCCAAATAATCTAAAAGAAAAAACGATTGAAAATTTGAATAAATCAGTTTACTATACTATTTTTGATCAATTAAAAAAATATGAAGAGCCTAATTAAAGTTGACAATAAATTAATCGCTGATTTATCAAAATTATCAAAACTAAAATTTGATAACGCATCTGCCAAAAAGATGAAAGCAGACTTAAAAGTAATACTTAGTTTTATAAATGCAATATCAAAAATTGATACTTCTAAAGTAGCCCCATTAATCTACATGAGTGAAGAAGTGAATATATTACGTGCGGATAAAATTACAAATGAGATCTCACAAAAAGATGCATTAAAAAATGCCCCTAAAAAAGATTCAGACTATTTTAAAGTCCCTACTGTTTTAAAGAAATAATTAGCCTCCAAACCAACTTTTTGCCCTTTCTTTATTTTTTAATGCAAAAGAGAGGTCTTTATATTTAAACTCATTAGTATGATTATTATAAATATAATCCACAGCCCAATCTTTATGATGTTTTGACAGTTCTTCAATTGCATCCATAATAAAGCGCACCTCATTATCAGTCATCGTTGGATGAATTGACATGCGAATCCAGCCAGGTTTTGTAGTTAAATCCCCATCATCTATTTTATTCGTAATTGAAGAGGATTGATCCTTATTCACATCTAATAAAATATGCCCATATGTTCCTGCACAAGAGCATCCCCCTCTTACTTGTATCCCATATCTGTCATTCAATAATTGAACTCCAAGATTAAAGTGCAAATCATCAATATAAAAAGAATAAACCCCTAGTCTTTCAGGAAAATTCTTTGCTAAGAGATGTGTGTTTTTTAATTTTAAAAATCTATCCCATACTATTTTATGTATTTCATGATCTCTTGCTAAAATATTTTTCACGCCCATCTGTTCCTTTAGCTGTAATGCAAACGCTGTTTTTATAGTCTGTAAAAATGCGGGAGTACCTCCATCTTCCCTAGCTTCAATATTATTGACATATTTATGTTGTCCCCAAGGATTTGTCCAATCAACAGTTCCACCTCCAGGAGTATCAGGAATTTCATTTTTATATAAATATTTATTAAATACTAATACTCCTGTAGCCCCTGGACCACCTAGAAATTTATGAGGAGAAAAATAAATTGCATCTAATCTCTGTTCTGATTTTCTTGGATGCATATCAATATCAATATATGGTGCTGAACAGGCAAAATCAACAAAACAAAAACCTTTATTCTCGTGCATTATTTCTGCAATTTCATAATAAGGAGTAAAGATCCCCGTAACATTAGAGCAAGATGTAATAGCAGCAATCTTCAACTCTCTCTCACTATATCTTCGCAGTAAAACCTTGAACTCTTGTAAATCTACTTCTCCATCTTTAGTATATGGAATCATTACTACCTCCGCAATAGTCTCTAGCCAAGAAGTTTGATTAGAATGATGCTCCATATGTGTAATAAAAATAACTGGTCTATTTGAGATTTCAATTGCCTCTAAATATCTTTCATGAACCTTTAAGCCTAAAATTCGTTGAAATTTATTCACTAACATTGTCATTCCTGCTCCTCCTGAAATAAGTATGTCATTATCATCCGCCCCAACATGACGCTTAATAATACATGCAGCTTCATCAAATGCTAAACTCATAGTTGCTCCTGTCGTAGAAGTCTCTGTATGTGTATTTGCAACAAACGGGAATACCTCAGTATTAAATTTGTCTTCAATAGGCTTATAAATCCTGCCACTAGCAATCCAGTCAGCATAAATAATTTGCTGTTTTCCAAACGGGGAAGTAAAAGTTTGATCTCTTCCAATAATATTCTCTCTAAAAGAGGCAAAGTAATTCTCTAGATTCATAATTATAAATATTGTGACAAACTTACACCATTTTCATTAATATCTAATTCCGAAGCTACTCCTAATATTAGAGCTCTATTATCATCTAAATGTCCAGATGGGAAGCCAAAACAAATAGGAAAAGTATATTCCTCTGTATATGTTAATATTATCTCTTCAGCATTTTTTCCGAAAGGTATAGGATTATCATTCATATCTGTCATCCCACCAATTATCATCGCTTTTAGGTTTTCAAATTTTCCATTCCTTTTCATGTTTATTACCATTCTATCAACATGATACAAATACTCATCCAGATCTTCAATAAAAAGAATCTTGCCAGATGGATCTAAATCAGATCTTGAGCCTAATAAACTATATAAAACAGAGAGATTTCCTCCAACAACTTCTGATTGAACCTTCCCTAATCTATTAAATTGATGAGGTGTACTTTCAATAATGTTCCCCACTTGAAATATTGCTTGCTTAATGCTAAGTAAAGATGCTTTACTATTTTTAGAGAAATTAATTGGCATCGTTGCATGCAAAGTCGCGAAACCAAGTTGATGTAAATGAGAGTGTAAAACTGTAATGTCACTATATCCAATTATCCATTTAGGATTTTCCCTTAACTTAGAAAAATTAACCTTCTCAATAACTTGAACGGTCCCATAGCCTCCTCTTGCGAAAAGAACTGCTTTAATAGAACTATCATTAATCATGTTTTGCAAATCAACTACTCTTTGATCTACTGTACCTGAAAACTGATTATTCTCTTCATATAAAAATTTGCCAAAAATTACCTTTAACCCCCAAGATTCAAGTATCTCTACAGCAGGACGCAATTCTTTCCGTGTGATCTTCCTGGCAGTAGAAATAATCCCGATACTATCTCCAAAATTCATTTTTTGAGGAATTATCATAAACCTAATTTATTTGTAAAACTTATCTTTGCGAAAATAATTCTTTTCTAATAAAAATGAGTACAAAAAGATATACAGTTACATCAGCGCTACTTTATGCTAACGGGCCTATACACATTGGCCATATTGCTGGGGCTTATTTGCCCGCTGATATATATGTTAGGTACTTAAAAGGAAAGGGGCATGATGTTGCTTTCATCTGCGGTTCTGACGAACATGGTGCCGCAATTACCTTACAGGCAAAGAAAGAAGGTATTTCTACTCAAAAAATTATAGATAAATATCATGCTATTAATAAAAATGCATTTGCTGATTTTGGTATTGATTTTAGTATCTATCATAGAACATCTGAAGAAATACATCATAAAACAGCACAGGATTTCTTCAAAACGTTAGAC
>MDSW01091449.1_pt1 | contig 15552 bp, 13 predicted proteins | sample 811171 | NCBI WGS metagenome assembly MDSW01 (sample SAMN05326641, study PRJNA326480) | marine metagenome | isolation source: seawater | place: Atlantic Ocean: North West | collected 2012
CTGCCGTGCCACCACCCGAAGTCGTGCCGCCACCCGCGGTCGTGCCACCACCCGAAGTCGGGCCGCCTCCCGCGGTCGTGCCACCGCCCGCGGTCGTGCCACCTCCCGTGTCACCGCCCGAAGTCGAGCCGCCTGCCGAAGTCGGGCCGCCTGACGAAGTAGCGGCCCCACGATTAGCGAAAAAAATGATGACGAAAAAACTCAAAGCTACGAGAAGACACACGCCGAAAACTATTATGATTAGATTCCTGTACTTCGTCCTGTACTCCTTCAACGTCGTCAACAACCTTTTGTCCATTTATGGACTAACTAGAAAAAAAATAACATACTTTACCTCTTGGTGGTCGAATCGCGAGCCCATCTAAGCAGCTTACCGAACGTGGTAAGCTTACCGCGTTTTGGGGGGTTAGTAGCGTCAGTGATTGCTTTTACGAGAGGGTTGAACTTTAATTGTTTTTGCATATCGTCACGTGTTTTGTGATCAATGACGTAAAGCTGTCCTACATATCGGTATCGAACGTTACCGACGCTCATGGTGGCGGATGACGGGTTCGCAATCACTTTGTCATTGGAATCGGTGCGCTTCATTTCCGTCTGCCCTGGTTTATGAGCCCAACCTTTTTGGTTGTTGGTGCTGTACTCTCTTGCGAAGTGGAAATCGCGCTCACTAGCGTAAACAGCAATGCGGTAAAATTTCAGTTTTCGTAAGAAGTAATCATCGAGCGGAAAACACTTAGGAGCAGAGGTCACACCTGGTCTTACATAAACACCATTAATCACCTCGTTTGGCCTTATGATGAGCGGAAGTACTTTCATTGTCGTGTTAAGCGTTTTCTGTTCGTTTGGCGTGAGCCTGAGAGCGCCCATACGAACAACCTCGTTGATGACCCCTTCGGTGATCGGCATGATGTTGCTGTATTCGGTTATCTGGTTTCGTTGTGTCAATGCTCTCGCCTTTGTTACCGCATTGACGATGGGCGCGAATATCGGCACTTGCAAAAAAGTGCTGACTTGTTCTTTGTGAAGGTTTCCCCATTCGCGTGGACGAATTGCAAGGGCAAAAAGGAAACAATTTGCTTGTGATCTCAGCTCTTCGGGATATTTATGGAAGCCCGGTGGTTTCCCTTGGATCAAGTTTAAACGTTGCACGATGTCTGAAGCACGTTTGTTTGCCGAAACCATAGTTTGGTGGTTACGTAGATTTTTTACGAGAATTCCGCTTCCCACTTGTTTACAAAATCTTTGAAGTCATCTGGCTTTCGCCACCAACAAACTGGCCGTACAGGCGTATAAAGTTTCCGAAATGCCTTCGAAAGATAGCTGTCTTGATAGGAATCCTCGGAGATTTTTACCATTGTACCGACAAGACGCGTGACTAAGAAAGGTCGTACCGCCTTGAAAGAAGCAGCAGCATACTTAAGCTGCTCGAGCGTGAATGCATCTGTTTTGGCGACATCGATTAATACATAACAAGGGTTTGTCTCGGGTGTGTTCTTGACGAATTCGGTAACTGCTTTGAACATTTCTTCGACTTCCTTTTTCTTGCAATTTCTTTTTGTTGTCACACAAGCAACCATAAATTCGCGAGTGTTATTCAGACCGAATTTGAGCAAGTCAACAGTATACGCGTCAGTTGACAAAACGGGCTGTTTGTGACACTTCGAAGGATCAAATAGATCGTCCATTTTTAGTAGTCACGTATAAAAAATGTTCTCTTTAATCCGCAAAGAGGTAAAGAAGTATGGATAGGAACATCCATCGAGGTCTCGACGTGAAAACGGTTCATTCCGATAGTGCGTTTCGAAAAAACGGTCAGCCGCCTAATCGGTATCGCGTGTATTTTAACCCCAACGATTCCAACACGGCCGAACGCCTAAAAAACGTTGTTGGTGTGGGAGTTGAACGAGCAAGCATCCCAACAATGCACGATAACATCATCGAAGGTCTCAATGTCATAAATCTACACATCAGCGGTGGTGGAACGTCATCTAACAGCGTCACAATACCGGATATGGATGTTTTAACCGCCTACATGAGCGCATTTGGTGTCGAAATCGGTTTTCTCGCGCCAGGGGTCGTGACAATGCGTTCTGTGAGTGGAGCAAACGTTTTGCTAACCAGTGAAAGCACCATTCCTGGAAATGACGCTGGGCATTTGCTCGTCACCAGTAAGACGGAAAATTGGTCTATTGGTACATTCCCAGTTAACCTCTCTCTTTCTGCTTGTGAAAATCACCGAGTATTATTGAAGCCCGGCTACGCCCCGACGCATGATCTCATGATCAAGGAGCTATTCGACAGCTTCGAGTCGATGGTACCACCGGCGATCGCATTGGACGACGCGCTTTTCACATCAACAGATGACCCGTCACAGCCCGGTTGGTCGTCGTTCCAAGAAACCAATGGAAGTTGGACGCTGCAATTCACAAGCCAGATATTGACGACACAGAGCATTTTTCTGAGTCGTGAGCCCACAAAGTATGGTATCGATGCCTTGAGCCAATTTGGATTGCGCAACGCCGATGTCGTTTTTAAGATGGAACAATTTTCATCGACCTCAGAAGCCGGCAATACGATCGTACCACAAACAGAGCAGACGCAGACGACTAGCTATCGTTTCTACGTTTTACGATTCGCGCCACTCAATCTCAACCCGCGACGCTATGTCGATATTGTCGTCGAAAACATCCCCGAAACTTCAATCACGAATAATCAATACCATATCCGCGGGACGCTTGCTCGAATAGACTTGTCGAACACACATAGACAAATTTACGGCGCAAGCGCGCAAACCCTTGAACAAGAAAGTTATGCTTTTTATGAGGCAAAAAACAATGCGGCTCTTCCAACATTCGACCCGGTGAGTTTGCACTTTTTTCAAATACGCCTCGTCGACAATTTGGGTGTCGCATACAAATCCGATCTGAACCACCACATCGAATTCAAAGTTTTGTGCCTTGGGGACGCAAAAGAGCCGTTTAAGTTTCCAGTACATAGCGTCGGATCGGTCGCAAGGCTGTCCAGACGCGAGCTTCTTGAGGAGCCGATGCCTGCTGACTGGATTCCAGTCAAGAAACGACGACGAAGACGACAGGCACCAACAGCAGACCAAACCACCGACACAAACGAAAGCAACCCTATATTCTCCTGGATTTCCGAAAACCGTTTAACGACGGCGGGAACTCTAGCTACGTTTTTCGGCGTGCTGTTTATTGGTCGAAGCTTGACGCGACCACCTAAAGACATCGCGCCACAACGACCGTAATTTGTGCGCGTTAAAAAAAGCTACTATGCCAAGGGGATCTTCGAGAGTCCGCCGAAAATATCAATGAGACCTTCCAATATTTCTTCCAAAATACCTAACAAAAAATGTCGATAGAAAGCAATAGATGGCGGCCACCACCAAGGACTTTTTGTATCATGATACGTCCCACACACAACTGCGTCTTGCACAAGGGGTTCCTCAGGATATTCCAACTCTCCCATCTCCATCGACAAACGCGGATGAAATCATGCAAAAAAATACAGACACGCTATTTCACGTTTCTTCTTCCTCTGCCGAGGCGGTTCATCTATTGGGAACAGCTTCTTCGGACGTGACAGTCTTCATCGACATAATTCCCGCGGAACAGATCACATCAAACGGTTCGCGCTCAAGACTTAAGAGCTGGCCGTCCACGAGTCATAGCTTGAAAGTCAAAATTCCTGCGAACGCTCCATCCCCAATAGTTCTTCTCCAAGGATATGTAATTCAAAACGGCGCCGCGGTTTCACTCTTCGCTGATTCGTCTGGTGCTAAGGCTTTCGGATTTGTCGTCAGGACTCCGTAGATTCTTCGCTAATATCCCGTTTAACTCTGCATATTTTCCGGTCAGAGTTCCATCAGGAGCCAATATTTCGCCGCCGTCATCGTGGGGTTGCACGTTTGCCCAGCCGTGTGTCAGCTCTGCATTCGTCGTTTCAAGCGTCCAAAGCACAGCATCACTAGTACGCACGCGGAATCGCACTATTAGTTTGGTCTTGACGCATTCGAATACTCCAGTTGTGAATCGGTGTACGTGTACTCCTCGCTCAGCGTTTGGCGCCGGCGAATCTGGCGGCGCCGCTGGTAACTCTCTCGGTGGTGATACTTTCGAGGGAGAGAGATCAGAGATGTTGATCTCCGTGGATTGTTGATGCTCTTGAGTTTGTTTCAGTCGCTTAGACACGTACACGGGAGATGTGGTGTCTGCTCCTTTGCGTTTCATAATCAAGAAATGATTAACGACACCTGTCACCACCCCGCGCGGTGGTGGGTCAGCGCGCGGTGGTGGGCCAGCGCGCGGTGGGCGCGCGTAGTTCCGCGCGCGCGTCACGATATTTCTGGGTGCGATAACTCCTCCGAGAGATTACATGTCGAGCACGGTATCCGCAGCTGCGACCATCCCTTATGACTATGATGAACTACGGGAGTCACCACTCACCGTGCCGTTCGCTACCAGGACCACCGCCGACCACACCTACGATTACGCCGACCACACCGACGACTCGGCAATCAATTCCGAAGCTATCTCGTGTGAGCAAGCACAAGGGCAAGCTGTTACGATCATGTCTCACTACTTAAATGATTTTCCTTCTACGTGCACTATGGAACAGATGGTAAAGGACATCGCAGAGAAGGCGTACAACCAGGGCGTGAAATCTGGACGCTTCGGTAAAAGACGTCGTCAGACGAGACGCGTTTCGCCCCTCACTCGGATATGGTGAGGTAGCCGTAGGGCGAAACGCGTCTCAAAAGGGCGAAGCTTCGCCCTCGTCCCGTTCGCTACAAGCAGCACGCTCGTACGTATAGCAGACACCAACGTCATCTTTGTAAATCACACCCGCTGCGGGAAATACCATCACAATCGGTACAAAATGTAGAAGTAAACGCATGAAAACGTAGCCCAGAGATGCACAAAGTATTCCGCGCACGACAATGGACAGCTTGCTTTCCGGGTTGCTGCTTTCCGGGTTGCTGCTTTCCGGGTTGCTTTCTGGTTGCATTTTCTTTTTAGATGATAAGGTCTTTTCGTTTGCCCGGTGAACGCACTCACCTTACTCTTTGTGCTTCGTTAGCCCTATTTCGTGTGAGCCGAATATTGCGCGCTTTTTGTTGCGTGCGTGTCGGCATTGTGAAATTTCGCTTTCTTAAGTTTTGAAGCATTGCTCGTGGTGTAAGGAATGCGTTGTCGAGTGCCGTGCCCGTTTTCGCCCGTGTCACCAGTTTATTCGCTGAAGCAGAAGGCTTCAGCATGCGTCGATTGGCCGTCTGCGTGCCACCGAGGAAACTTGGAAGAAAGCTTCGTCGGAGGAATCTCTTTCCGCCAAACCCTAATGGGGCAAACGTCTCCAGCTTTATCCTCAGATCCTCGACCTCTTTATCTACGTCTGCGATGCTTTTGTAGTTCATTTCGCCTGTCAACAAATGTTGTCGTACGATTTGCTTGAAATCCGTGCTGCCGATCGGACCGCTGTCGCCAATCATTCGAAACTTTTTCGTCAAGGAGTATATTTGCAGCTTCAATTCGTACGCGTTCCTGCGGGCCTCCTGATCTTTGATCTTTTCCACCGCGCTTCTCGTCGTCTCGCCTATGTGAAGATAAAGATAAAACTGCAGGCATTTGAGAATGTTTATAAGTTTTGGGCTCCTGAACAAATCATCAACGTCTTTTCCATTTTTGAGCTTTGCATAGTTGTACATTTTGCTCAAGCGCACTTGCAGGTCGTTGTAATGAGTTCCTCTCATGATGCCACCACTCCGCAACAACGGCATGCACACATTCTCCATGTACCGATTTACGAGGCCTTCGATTCCACTGGCCGCGTCGTCTGCAAAACTGTCACAAAAACGCTTGCACCGAGCCTGCAATGCTTGGTACTCGACACCGTCAGACACCACAGGAATTATCAATTTCATTTTCGTTGTCAATTTTGTTTGTTCTTCGAGAGATCCACGAATGCCAAGGTCTTTGGGAGATCCACCGGTTGCAATATAATCGGATTCCGACGAAACCAAAATGTCGCCATCAACCAGCATAAAATTATCATTCAAAATCGCGGCATCCAGCTCCTTGTTTGTCGACCTCGCAAGCCCACCACCAATTTCAGCCATCTTGTCATCTCTGATACTTGAGGGAGTCATCCTTTCTTTTGTTTTGAGGTATTTTGTGACCGCACCGGGGTCTTTCTTGGCGTTCAACATGTTTCGTGCGTATTGTTCACGTGCATTAGTGTTGTTTTTTCCGTTTTTTTGGTTGCGTTTTTGGCGAAAATTTGCATTCAAGTTGTTGCGAAAGTTGCTCTGAGTTCCACGCGCTTGCAGGAGAAGCCGTTTAAGTTCTGCGCTTGTATATTCACGAAGAGTCAAGAAGATTTGGTACGCCTCGCGCGGGTTCATTTGGCTGAAGCTCTGATTCTTGTATTTTGTTCGGATGTGCTGGAAGCGACCTTGCGTGCCGAGATTTTTGTCCTTTTGCAGAACAGTCGTGATGAGATTGTTGATGACAATTCTTTCCAATTTGTCTCTGATTCCACTTGGTGTGCTCGCTCTCACGGTGAAATGGTTGACATTCGTGGCGTTGCCCGATTTGGGAGCGAAGCGATCCATGTAGCAACCAAAGGGCAGCTGATCATTGTGTGAATCCTCGTCGAGACAGAACCAGGAGCGTCCGAAGCGGTGGTAGCTTTTCCTCCAAGTCTTCTCTGGATATTGGACGTTAGCGCAAGCGTACCCGTATTCGGTAACACCAAGGTTGTTCGAAAGCTTTTTGTTGATTTCGTAGACGATGGCGTTATCAGACTTTGGTTTACCGGTCGTTCTCGAAACGATCGACACGAGTTTGCGAACATGCTTCATTCTTCTGGCGTCATACATTTCACGCACCAATTGCATCCAATGTTCTTGCGGCCCCTGTCCAAAAGTACGCAATTCGGCATTCCATTCCGTCGTTTTCTTATCGTTGGAATCATCGTTTGAGGCGATGAGATTTTTATAACGTTTTTCGAGTGGATTACTCTTGGGAAAGATCCGATCGAGTGCATCAATAAAGGAATGCTTGGTGAGCCATCGTTTCATCAAACGATCGCCATAAATCGTCTTAAACGGTCTGTGCGTATTCTTGTTGTTATTCCCACCAGTAGCCCCTACCGCTTTATTGTTTGAGAATATCGATGTGCACGTATTCGATATCTTTCCCTCATAGTCAAACGTTTTTACTTGTACACCGCCGGGACACGTATTGATGTTGTTTTTCGGCAGTGCAGCCACGTACGTACCATTGAGTTGTTTGTTTACATTACGCAGCTCGTTATCATATTTTTTGATGAGTTCTCTCGCGCGCATCGCTTGCCCCGTTTTTAGGGTCGGTCGTTTCACTTTATTCTTGATGTTCTGTATCGTGAACTGCGCCTTATTGAAAAGGATGGATCGTTCCTTCAGTTGTTTTATCTTGTTTTCCAGTTCTTTCTGTCGTTTCTTCTTTTCTTCGAAATCTTCTGGTGTTATTGGTTTTGTCGACGGATTTATTTTTGCCACGAGCGCGCGCTTTGCCTCCTTCGTCACGTCTTCAACGAGCCTATAATATGTGTTCAAATGCTCATAAAACGCTCGCGAGAGCATGCTATCGACTTGTAGCGCTATATCGCGTTTCAAACAAAAACCGATGACGATGCTTTTTGCGCGCTCTTTGAGATCTTTGAAAACAAAATCAGCCATGAAAGAGTTTTCTTCGATCTGTGGCGCCGAATAATTCATGTTTTTGTTGAACGGTTTCATATGAGACACTTTGATCGCTTTTACGATGCCTTCATCAACAACGAGCGGAGCCTGCAGATACCCAAATTGCTGACGTCGGATGTTTTGTTGAGCGTTTCTCGACTTGTTGAGCTGTTTTCTGTAGCTTTGCTGCCGCGACGAGACGTTATCCGCCATCACCTTATTTAACGAAAACATTTTTTTACGACGTAGCTGCTTTGAAGAAGGTCTGCCGTAAAATCGCGATGACGAACAAACCAGCGATTATCGCCAACACAATCGGCTCGACAGTCAAACCCTTGGGAGCTTCGAGATGGCGCATCGACATGAAATACTCCTCGACGGAAACGATCGGTTTTCCGAGCTTGCGATTCACTTCGTTGTGGATTAGAATCACCCACTCGATGAGCGCCATCCTTGATGAGATTGCTCGTTCGACGGGATGCGTTCTCAACAGTTCAGCGTAGTGCGCTGCACACCCGGGGCACGGCAGCAAAGAGCGAAGAGATTCATAAAACCGTTTTGCATCCTCCATCTCTGTTGTCGTCGGCGCGTCCGGGAAAAAATATGCGACGGTGTGCATAACGAACCAGAAGCGACTTCCCCAGTATCGCGGGTCGGGCAGCGGGATCTGAGAGTCACGAATGTCCATTTTTTATTCATGACTATTTTTTTGACGCGAATAATCCCGCAATGCCTAAATAGGAAGCAAACGAGAGCCAGAGAGCAAGAGGGAGATCATAGCCAGATCCGTTGCGAAGCAAATGCCAGGAGAGGATCGCAGCACTTACAAGCACAAAGACGCTGGTTCGCCTCGCTTTGAGACACGAATACGTGACAAGCCAGAGACAACAAAGCGCCAAGACGGAGGCGTACATATGCGACTGTTTCTTGTTTTGAAACCACGAGATTCCCATCGTGACGTACAAGATTGGCCAGACGACGCCAAAAACCCATGACGGTGGTTGAAAAGCCACCGTCGGCGTTGACGTCAAATCTCCACAAAAGGATCGCGTGAGAAGACTCGTGAACGAAATCGCGATCCCAGGCAAAACGAGTTCTTTCATGTTACTAAAGCCGCGGATTTTTTATTGGAAATCTCAACAAGATATGTTGCAATACTGTTCGCACCTTCTTCAGCTCCTTGTTTGTTGGAAAGTTTAATAGCGTGTGGTATTTTATTTTCATTGATATGCTTCTTGAATTCATCTGTAGGTGGTGTATTTACTCTTCCAGCAAAATGAGCAGATCCTAAATCTTCACTACAAAGATGTGGAACTTTTTCCCATTCCGTTTTGAACTGTTTGTCATTATGACGCTTATCTTCGAAAATCGAATCCATCCAAAAGTAATCTGCAGTATCTGCAGTATCTGCAGTAATCTGCAGTTTCCAATACTTGTCACATTCTGTTTTCCAATCTTGTATCAATAATGATTCGTTACTAGATAAAATAAACCAGGATGCCGGTCCTTTACAATTATCGCGTCCGTGATACATCCAGAATCCGCATGGAGCCAAAGCTTCCCAAACCCAATTATTGAGCGGCTCCATACAGAGCATTGTTGCGTCTGCCCAAATACCTCCGTATTTTGCCAGTAAATTCAGTCTCACCACATCTGAAAAAGCCGCATGGGATCTGTTGGGTTTCTCTTCAATTGTTACTAAACCAGATAAATTGTCTTTCGAGACTAAAATAACTTGCCAATCTGGATTGTGTCTTTTCCACGATTTCAACACATTTTGAGATATCCATGGCGCGTGTTCCCATCCTTGATACCACAACAGCCAAATTATTTTTGGGAATTTCATTGAGTTCGGCAAAGTAACCGATGCTGATTGTTGTTTGTTTGCTATATACGCCGGGTCATTTGTGCTTGTACGAGAGATTGGGCCGTGATCGGTGGGTCGGCCGTTGACGCATAGGTACAAACAGTACAAACAGTACAAACAGTACAAACAGTACAAACAGTACAAACATATGGCAAACATTGCCACCGCGGTGGTAAGGGAAGCTCGCATTTAAGATTGCATGAGAAAAAAACATAACGCCAGCTACCTAGGCGAACGCGTCCTTTTTTTGAACAAAAATATCGCGTTTCGGTGTATATGAGCGCCGCTCCGATCTTACAGAATTTCAACAAGGAGCATGTGATCGCGATTTCGACTGTTGTGGTTTTTGTCGCTGCGGTCAAGATGTACAACGTCTTTCTCGCCGCACCAATGGAATCTTACAGCGACGTTGACATCGCAAAGTTTGCGATTATCGGAACCTTTGCCGTCTTTGGGACAAAAGCTGCGATTACTGCGCTTTTTGAGCGGTCTATAGATGTTGGCGCAGCTGTTGGCGTGCCAGAAACCGCGCAGATCGCGGCGCCACAGCAACCACAGATCCCATCACTTACTCGTCTGGTTCGCTGAAATAAAGGGCAAGAAGAGCTTAAAAGGATTGTGGACGTCACGTGTGGCGCACCCCCCCAAGATGCATTTCCGAGACTTTTCGCGTTCTTTGCTGGCGGCAGAAGCGCCCCTGAAGCTACACGCGGAGAAGCTGGAGATCCTCGCATTTAACGCTTCGGTTGAGCAAATGACACAGAAAGCGGCAAAGACGAAAGCGAGTAATGTGTGCAACGGCTGCGAGTTTCGGCGAACGTACAATTGGGTTGTCGAAGCGATTCTCATGAACAGCGATTTCATAGTGGACAACATCAGGCTCGCGAAGAAGATCAAGAAGGGCAAAAAAAATTCGAACATTGTGCCGCCCAGCAAACTCGTCAATCATTTGCTGCACCGTTTGCCGCTCGCCGCCACGCCTTTCGATGATTGGCGGGCGGCGCTGCGGCTGTTCGCTGTACGAAAGCTCGCAAAGTTCGATATCGATGCTGCGCGTGTCGAGAGCGCGCTCGCAGCGAATTACGAGACGACAAAGCAGTACGGACGACAGCTGCAGAGTATTCTCTTCAACCTCAAAACGGCCGAGACTGGGCTGCTACAACGTGTTCAAAATAACGAGATCAGCGCGGAAGAACTCGCAACCGGCACCCGCCAGGTGTTTTGGCCTTCAAAATGGGCGCGCGAAGATCACCAGCCGGGTCACCTTGCCACAATTTTCACGGAAGACATGTCGGGTGCGCCGAGCATGCTGCAGTGCCACAACTGCAAAAGCTTCACCGTGACGTACACGGAGGTTCAGACGCGAAGCGCCGACGAGCCAATGGTACGAACCCCACTCACTCCTCTTGCACCATGCACCACGACTCACCCACCCATTCTCCGCCCCAGACCGTCTTTTGCAGCTGCAAAACCTGTGGAAAGCGCTGGAAGATGTGAAATTCGTACGGCTCCGTACGTACGGCTCCGTACGTACGGCACTATCCGTAAAATCCGTCATCATCGTCGCTATAGTCGCTTTCGTCAGCTGGTAGTGATGATTGCATTGCAAAGGCCGGTTTTTGTGTCAATCGCAACTCATTGCGTCCAGAACCGATCTTGTCCAGCGCGCACGTTATCTTCAAGGAAAATGAATGCTCGACGCCCTGGGGGTTGTAAAGAAAAATGTCACGGCCGTCTGCAAGCGTCGTATTGATTTGCGAAAATCTGCCGAGTCGAACGCGGAGTTGCGAGAGGACTTGAATGTTCGTTTCGGCAAATATAGAGTAAAGATTGTTCGTGAAAAACATCGTCTCTCCCTTGCCGACTGCCATGACAATGCGTCCAAACGCATTTTCCTTGTTTCTTGATGTCACTTCGGAGCTCAAGGCGCCATCGGGGCTCGAAAGGAACAAATACAGATACTGACGCCCGCTGAGATCGATACGGTTTGTCGAATCGACAGCATGCGTACCGTCTGTCTGGCGATTCGAGAGGATGTCGGTAAAGTCGCGAAAACCGAGAATATACGCAAGACCGTTACTGGCGCTCTCGTCCTTGAGCGGAAACACGTCCGAATTTAACAATATTCTGAACGGCGAGAACGTGTTCGCGAGGCGCACTTTTGTCGTACCTTCGTTGAATGTAACAACAAAGTTGCTGTCGATGGCCGAAAGTTTGCTGTTGAGCTCATTGATGAAGCTTGCAATTGTGTTGTAATCGCCAGGCGTAATTCTTGCAACATAGGATCGCCGAACCAGCTGAAGTTGCGGCACTACGACCGCTCGGGTCGTGATGGCGCAAACTTGTGTCGAAGCACTCTCATGAACACTGAAAATATCGAGCGAAGTGGCAGTGAAAACAGCATCTGACGACGTGATGTCATTCGTATTGTCGAATGTCTGCTCAACGGACGACAGAACATCAAAGATAAACGGTTCACTTTCGTCCACGAGAGTGACGAGGGTCACGATGTGTTTCGTTTCATCGCGCAAGTGAACTGCGAATTCGACAGGTGCTGAGGAAAGACCAGAGACAACATCGACGCGTACGAGAGTGGCCGGTGTCTGGAGGGTTTGGAGCGTCTGATCATGATCGAGATGAGAGATGTAAGCGCCGCTTTCTCGCACGAAGAAACGAAGACGGAGACTCAAGCGGTCGGCAGAGAGAAAGAACACGACGAAGTTGCTATTTGGAATCGATGAGATGCTGTGAATCTCAAAGTTTCTCGTGCTTACGTTTGTGCTGATGAGATCGACCTCCTCGACGAGACTGAAGGTTTCGGTGGCTTTGGATGGTGCACTGGCGGCAATGAGCGGATCGCAATGCGACACGAGAGCATCCTGAAATCTGAGCTTTGCGTTTGCGTTTGCTGCGGTTTCTTCGGTGGTGTACGCGACGACAACCTCACCTGTTAGGATCCCCGAATTGATTCTGCAAACGCGATTGGTAATGAATTGCTCGTCCATCGAATCGCGTATGGTGAGCGCATCCGTGTACCGTATCGTCTCGCCGACAAGGTTTTGAATCGGTGCATTCAATTCTGTAGCGATCGATCGCTGTGCGGTAACACGCAGCTTCTCATTATACTCGAAGAACACAAGCCATTTCGCATTTGAAGCTGAAAGTTGCAGGTCATTGAGCAGACAGAGCAGCACGGAGTTGCCTGCAGGAATGGAAACCTCAGAAATAAACGTTGGAGAGCTCAAGCGATCCTCTCCTGATGCGGGCTTTGAAAGTATCGAAAGAATGCCAGACGGTGTGGTTGCTGCGATGACTGAGCGCCCAAACAGCGCGTTGTTTATCGTGATATTTGTTGTCGGGTTGTGAGCCGAGAAAACGATAGTGTTACTGGCGACAAAGTTGCCGGTCGAAACATCGAAGCTGATGTCCGCCAACGTCCCGAAGCGATTGTTGCTTTGATCCTGGTAAGCAAGCTGCGCGGTTGCGCTTTGCGACGATGCGGATACCAGCGACAGCTTCGCTCCTGTTATCATCGTGTTCGGAAGCAGTGCATCGAAGGTTACAGCGTGGTTCACAAGTAACGATCGCTGCGACTCAACTTGCTCGGCGAGTATTTCTTCGGTCAGGAATGAGCTGAACGGTGCGACATTGAAGCTGACTGTCGCAACTGTGAAGTCGTCTTCGGCTTTTATGGAATTTGACGTCGCTGTCGAATTTGTGCTCACAGAGAACTCATCGGAGCGCGCGAGTGTGGTCGCGAAGTCGTAGACAACGCCTTGTACGAGTGTGTAGGCTTTTGAATCCGGAGGAAGTATCGTGATGAGCTCTCTCGCGCTGTCTGGTGCAAGCGATGGGTCGTAGGTGGTCAAAGTGCCACTCGGCTTTGCGATCTGTACAAAGCGTATTCCATTCGACGTGGTCAAAAAGTAGGAGCCTTCCGAGACTTCTGCCGCGATCACAACGTCCAGATTCCCAGGGAAGATGGAGCTCGATTGCCAGAGGTTTCTATTTTCGAAACGAAGCCTCTGGTCCGCATTTTCCTCGGTGAATGTACCGTTCACGACTATGCCATAATGAAGGTTCGCTTCTGCAAGAAGACCTTCCAGTTGATTGGTAAACGTCACTCCCCGCGTGAATAAAACGGGCTTCCCATTTTCGTTTCTCCAGTAATTGGCGTGTGGTGTACCAGGCAGGGCGCCTGGTGTTGTACTGAAAACTGTGGTTGCCGTCGTGGAGTACTCACGCACGAGCGACCAGGCATTTGCTGAGTTTCCCTCAAGTGAAAACGACCACAGATCCTGGCCCGTGAACTCCTTCGCAGGACCGGGCAAAAGGAACAGCGTTTGGCTCGAAAAGTGCAGGTGTGAGCGCGATCTTGGTCCTGGCGACGAGGATGTTCGTGTAGACGACCCAACGTTTAGCAAATCCCACTGCGCTGTGTTCAGCGAGTATCGCCAGATGTCGGCAAGCATGACTGGCGTGGACATGAAAACGGCATCGAAGTTGTCTGGTTCGATGAAGGGTAATTCAAGCGTCGACGCCTCCAGTGCGTGCGTGTATGCATCAATCGTGTCGGTCGCCACATCGTGTGTGTCGGACTTTCGGAGAAACACGGTTCGCAAGTCGCCATCGATCTCGACGGTGGCCCAGACAACCTCACTTTCTTCGAGCAAGACGGCATATCGTGACGTGAAAACAGGATAAAGAAAGGCAAAGGTATCGCCATCGAAGAACTTGTCATTTGTTTGCGGTTCTCCGTCACCGGTGACGAGCGAGGCTGACAGCACGTGCCCTTCGACCTGAAACGGACCGACCGCAGGAAGCTGTTCTCCACCAAAGATATAAAGAAAGTAGCCGTCGCTGAAGTGTGCGCAGTGGCGACGTGAGCTGGGTTCTGTCACTGCGGCAGACGCAGCTGCCCCGCTCAACGAGGAGCCTGTCAGTTTGTGCGCGACCAGTGTAGTCGTCTCGATTTGCCAGAGATCGGCCGCTGTTCCGATGTTATCTTCTCCCCCGAAAAGCCAGAGATTGTTTGCTGAATCAATCGTCAGCGAGCCGTGTTTTCGCGCGGTAAGTGGGAGGTCTTCGGTGGTAGTCCACGAAAGCTGTTCCCATTTCATCGTGCGCTGCCGCACGCCACCGCTGACGACCGGAGGCGTGCGATCAAAGTCGCCAACGACCAGTCGAACGTCATCTAACGCACCATTGAAGGTGTCGATAACAAGGCCGGCCGCCAGCCCAAAGGTCGACCGAGCACCGATGATGACTTCGCTAGAACCGAGAAGCGCCAGAGAGACCGCTGTCTGTGCCGTTGACGACACACCACCAGCCGTCAAATGTACAGTGCCATTTTCACGTCCAAAGACAACATCAAAATCACCACCATCGGGGAGGTTGATTGTGCATGTTGCGTTCAAGCACGTGGCGACGAGTAACGGAGTCTGGTGATTACCACTGATGTGAAGGCGTAGGTTACTGTTGCTTTGTCCGCACGAGAAAATCGTAAAGTCTCCCGACGCGAGTACGCCCTGAGAATGTTGCATAGCAATTTCACTCATTCTGTCCAGTCCGTCGCCCCGCTCAGGGTATCCACTGAGCAGCGAAAGGCCAGCGACTAGGATGTTGCCCGTCATGCCCGCGCCACTCATCGCGAATCCGTTCTGCGAGTCTCGGTTCACTACACCGTTGCTGCTGGTGCTTTCTGTCGATCGCGTGATCTCGACCCTGGCCGAAAAACCATTCATGTTGATTGCGGCATGAAACCACTCGTCACGAGGAATGACGATTGTAAGCGAGTCAATAGTGAGCTCGTTCGTGTCAGTATTTATGATGACATTCAAACCACCAATGGCAAATAATGTGATGACACCACCCGTGAATGCTGGAATGTAAATCCACGTGCAGATCGAGACAAGCGCGGGAACGACGAGGTCGTACTCGAGGAGGC
>MDSW01194037.1_pt1 | contig 15552 bp, 14 predicted proteins | sample 811171 | NCBI WGS metagenome assembly MDSW01 (sample SAMN05326641, study PRJNA326480) | marine metagenome | isolation source: seawater | place: Atlantic Ocean: North West | collected 2012
TCTAACTGAAAACTTAAATGAGGAGCATATTGATTTTCAAAGGCTTCAAAGTTTTTACATTTAAAGATATTTTGATTTCTATATATATAAAGTGAAACATGTTCTTGGTCTATAGGGTCGTGTGTTAATATCGATACTTTTTTTAATACATTTGTTGAAAAAACTTGTACATCAAAACTACCTGGAAATGTTGGCTTCATATTGTTACTAACATAATCATAGTTGTTATTGATATATATCTCTAATGCTCGATCAACTATAGCATAATCAACTAAAGGGCAGTCTCCTGGTGTCTCAACAATTATATCTGTAAAAGAATTTTCAGCACACTCAAGAACTCTGCTTAATACATTTAATTCACTTCCTCTGAAATAATTAATATTATTTGAAATACAAAAATCAACTAGAATGTCATCATTTTTGTTCAAAGTAGTAGCGATAATCACATCGTCAATAAATTTGCTTTTTTTTATTCTATCCACCTGATGTTTTATCATCGGTTTGCCTAAACATTCCATTAAAACTTTACCAGGTAATCTGGTAGATGACATTCTGGCTTCTATAATACATGTTATTTTTTTTTTAATCATTTTAAGCTCTTACTTAAAAGTATTATTTATATTATTCTCTTTAAAAACAATATATTTTGATAAAAAAAAATTTGAAATAGTTGAACCAGTTATAGCAGGGATTTGTGAAATTAATGGATGAAATTCAAGATTAGATGTAAAAAAATATAATAGCAATGTATGAATAAATAGACCAAAAATACATACTAAATAATAATAAATTAAACTTAATTTATTCAATTTTTTTTTGTTAAAAGTCCAGACTTTATTTAATTGATAAATTATTGGTATTGGTGATAAAAAACCAATAATTCCGCATAATATATAATTTATTTTTATTAAATTTAGAAAGAATAGGAAAACTATTAGATTTATTGAGGTACCAATTATACCAATTATACAAAACCTAAAACCTTCCTGCATTAAAACTGACAAATGAGTATTAAACCATTTAAATATAATATTTTGTTTTTGATAAAAGGAATTCATAATTTATATTTTTAATTTTTTGAAATTTCCTTGTTTAATTATCTTTCCCTGATCTAATACAATAATATTATCAGTATATTTTAATGAAGACATTTTATGAGTTATTAATAAAATTGTCATTTTACCTTTTAGTTTTAATAAGCTTGATAAAAAGAAATTTTCTGTAATTTTATCCAAGGAGCTCGTAGCTTCATCTAAGATCAAGATTTCTGGATTTTTAAAAATTTCTCTAGCTATTGCTAGTCTTTGTATTTGTCCTCCAGAAAGATTTAAGCCTCCTTCTCCAATAACAGTATTTAAATTAATTTTTTTTTCATTTATAAAGTCGCATCCAGAAATTTTTAAAGCATTTTCAATGTTTATTTTTTCATTTTTATCAGATTTATTTTTACTAAATAAAGTTAAATTATTGTAAATAGTATCATTAAAAATTACAGGATTTTGTGTAACATAACCAATTTTGTTTCCTAGAGAGTTTCTATCTTTTATTGTTGTTTTTTGTTTATCAAAAAAAATATCTCCAGCACTTAATTCATGTAAGCCAAAAATTGTGTCAACCAAGGTTGTTTTGCCACTTCCAGACTTTCCAAAAACACCTATTAACTGATTTTTTTTAATTTTTAAATTAATTTTATCTAATATTTTAATGTTATTTACTTTCAAAGTAAGATTTTTAACATCAATAATTTTTTTAAAATTAATGGTAGAAATATTTTTAAAATTTTGAAGGTTTTTGTTCACTTTTTTTTCAAAATCAAAATATACTAATAAACCACCTATTGTTGAATTTAAATTATTCCAATGAGATTGTGTTTCACTTCCATATCTATACAGTCTGTATATAAATAAGATTAATGCAAATGAATCTTCAACTGGATATCCTCTAATTTCAGTTCGAAAATATAGTAAAAACAAGACTAAGGAGATGCCAACTGGTTCTAAAATTGAGTTTATGAATTCTCTTCTCACAATTATTTTTAAAGAAATTTTTTCTAAAATTTTGATTTGGGAATACAAAATTGTTTTGATTTTTAAAAGTTGATTAGTAAGCCTTAAATATTTAAAATTTCTAGAAAATTGAATAATTGTATCTTTAAAAAAAAAATCATATTGCGATAAATCTAAAGATAAAATTCTCAATGAATTTGACATTACTTTTATTAGTAGTGAAATAAATATCCATCCTAAAATAATTATTAATGTTGCAAGGGGTGCAAGTGCCAAAGATCCAATAAAGAATATTATAGTCCAGCAAACACATGTTAACATATTTGCAAAAACCTTAACTGTGGCCGCTACTTTTTCAATTTCAGTTGAAAGTATGTTCGTTAAATAACCACTTTTATACAAGTTTACAAAAGAATAGTTTGCTCTTAATAAACTTTGAATAGTTTTGTTTCTCAGTTCAGCCTTAATATTTTCAATGATATCGTAAATATATTTTCTAGTTAGGAAAACAAGCATTCCTTTAACAATAAAAATAATAGAAAGTAAAATACTTATATTTAGTAAGTTTAATTCCAAATTAAATAAATTAAAAAAGTTAGATGTTAATCTGGTTATTTTGTTTGAACTTAAGTTATCCGTTATAGTTGATAATAGCGGAGCAAACATTGAAATTCCTATTATATCAACTATACCACTGCAAAGAATTATAAATGTTAAAAGAAAAATTTTATGTTTTAAAATACTTAAAATAATTTTTGTACACTCATAAATGTTATGAGTATTTTTTAACTTAGTAAGACTCAAATTTTTCTCTTTTTTAAAGTGTTAACATAATTTGAACTTAAAGGTATTTCGAAGTTACAAAATTTTTTAGAACTAGTCATTTTATATAAATGAAAACTAGGTTCATTAGTTTTAATCCACTCAACAATAGTTCTAATTTCAAAGTCTAATTGAGATTTTTTATTTTTAAATATATCTAATATCATCGGAAATAAGTCTGATTGCTCTGTGTCATTACCTATAAAAAAACTTGATTGTGATTTTGGAGCACAAAACAATAAACCAGTAAAGAGATATAATTTATCTAATTTACTACTTGTAATTTTTTTTGACCATTTCATATTTTTCAACTTTGATTTATATTCTAGTATAGATTTAGAGGATGAACAAAATTTATAATGATCGTACCACCCTTTATCAGCTAATAACACTTGTTTGTTTAATGCAGTTAGTTCTAAACCAATAGTACCATGTACTGTCACACCAGCATCAATCAAATTTAAAACAGATGTACCAGAAATTTTTTCTGGACATATTTTTATATTTTTATATTCATCATTACTTATAATATTATTTATTGTTTCACCTCCATACCATGCATCACATGGATGAGGTTTTATCAACCAATTTACATTCTCTATTGAGCTTATTATTTTAATTGTAATATCAATCCATTCTCTAAAGTCTCTGAAGTTTTTCATACCAAAAGCATGAGGATAATCAAACCAATTTTGAGCAAAAATACAAACTATTGGAAATTTGGGATCAAATTTTAATTTAGAGTAGATTTCTGATTTATTTATAAATTGATTATTAACTTGAAAGGAGTATAAAGAACCTAATTCAAAAGTTCTTCCTGAAACTCTGTCATTAATATATTTTTTACCAACTTGCTTTAAATTTTCTTTTTGTTTATCATCAAGGATTTTCAAATGTGATATTCTAGGTGTATCATCGTTATAAAATAATTTACTTAATTCAATTTTCTTAAAAAATCTATTTAGACCTCCATGACCAGTTATTACAAATGTGGGGGTTTTTCGTCTCAAAGCCGCCCACGCTATTCCACCTTGATCAAAATTACAAATTTGACTTATAAATACTGCGTCGAAGTTATTTTTTTTAATTAAATTATCTGCGGCTAGTAAATTTTCAATACCATTAAAAACTAAAATTGAAAAATCTGGAGAATGAATATCAACTTCATTTCTTCTTTGATGTTTTAGAATACTGTCATAAGCGGCATCAGCAGGAAAATTAAAAGGCAATTTCCATTTCAAAATATCACTTGCCGATTTTGTTTTTAATAATAATTTTTCTGTTATTTTAGAAACTTCACTTTTCTTTGGATTAAATTTTTTTAGGTTTTTTATATTATTTAGCCCTAAAAGTTTCAAATCATTTTTGATCTCATTGTTATACCACTTTCCTACCACACATAACTCATTAATTTTACTTAAATTTAGAGCATGTCTTATCAAAGAAATTCGATACCAATAAGCAGGGTTGTTAAAAATTCCATCAATTAAAATATTTTTATAAATTAATTTTTTTTCTGAATTAGCCACAAAAGTTTTCATTTTTGAAAGACATTCTCTTTTTATTGAATGTTTTTGGTAACTAAATATTTTGAAAATATTTTTTGCGAAATATAAAATAAAATTTTTTATAAATTTCAAAGAAACAATTAATTTATATTTAATGTAATTAATTTTTGGCAAATTTTTATAACCTAAATTCATTAAATTACTCTGTAGATTATTAAATTAAATTTTAAGAGTTAAGTGTTAACCCAAAGTCACACTGGTCTTCCCATTTGTTGTTATAGAAGAGATGTTTTTTTCTAACTCCTTCTAATGTAAAACCATTTTTAATTAATACCCTTTTGCTACCAAGATTTTTATCAGCACAACTAGCAACAAGCTTATTTAATTTATAATTTTTTATTGCTTTGTCAATTATTAGGGAAATAGCATATGATATTATACCTTGACCCCAAAATTCTTTTTTACCCAAAACATAACTTATTTCAGCTCTTTTATGTATGTTTAAATAATCAGAAATTAATAAATTACCAATATGTTTTTTTTTATAAAAAATTCCATAAAGATCAGAGTTTTTAGAGGCAAGCATATCTTCAACATATTTCAATTGTCCTTTAAATGAAAATTTTTTATATTGGTTGTTTGAATATCTTAAAATATCATCATCTTTAAACCAATCTACATATTCCTGGGTGACATGTTCTTTACCTAAAATTTGAATTTCAACTGGTTTAGTCATCTAATTAGTAGAAAATATAGCTTTACAAAAAATAATTTTCAATCTTTTTACAAATATACTTTATATCAACTGTTTTAAGTTCTGAATACATTGGTAAGGATAGAGTGTTAATATAATAATTTTCTGCTCCTTTGAGCCTTAAAGTTCTTAAATTAGTATTATAATATGGTTGATAATGAATTGGGATATAATGAACTTGTGTTTGAATTCCAAAGTTTAAAAGAAATTTTATTAAAGAATTTTTTTTTGACAATGAATAATTGTTATTTAATTGAACAGGAAATAAATGCCAAGCATTTTTATTAAACTTTTGAGTTTTAATTGGCATTAAAAATTCACTTAATTTTTTTAATTCTTGTTGATAAACATTTGATAGATCATGTTTTTTTGAGACAATCTTATCAATTCTTTTTAGTTGATTAATTCCAAGTGCTGATTGAATGTCAGATAACCTGTAATTATAACCCAATCCATGTTGTTCATAATACCACTCGAAAGGTTGCCCCATGTCAGTGAAACCATTATTTAAATTCTTAAAATTATTTGCTATTTTTGTTACATAATGACTCTTAAATAAATTTATTTTATCAAATAAGTTTTGAGAGTTAGTGGTTAATGCACCTCCCTCTCCTGTCGTTATAATTTTAGCTGGGTGAAAGGAGAATGTTGAGATATCAGAATATTTACAACAACCAACTTTTTTATTTTTATAATATCCTCCAAGTGCATGACATGCATCTTCAATAATAAAAATATTTTCTTCTTTACAAATTTTTTGAATCTTTTCCATATCACAAGATTGACCATTTAAATGAACTGGAATGACACATTTGATTTTTTTATTTTTTTTAATAATCGATTTTAAGTGAGATAAATCTATTAAACCATTTTTTGAGTTAACATCACAAAACACAACTTGAGCACCGCACATTTTTACGGCATTAGCGGTTGCCACAAAAGAAATAGATGGAACAACTATCTTATCACCTTTCTTAATATCTAATGCTAGTAGTGCCAAATGCAAAGCTGAAGTTCCACTATTAACTACAGAACAAAATTTGGCTGATACATATTTTGATAATACATTTTGAAATTTTTTAACATATTCTCCGCCTGTAAGAAAGTCGGATGTAAGGGATTTACTCACAAAATCAATATCTGACTTAATTATTTGATGTTTAGTGTAAGGATATTTTATTTTTTTATACATCGATTAAATCTAGAAAAGACTTGATTTGATCTATTTCAAATAAATTTTCATTATTACCACTTGAGTAAATAAAATTTTCAGGTACTTTTTTACCTTTATATAACTTTTTATCTGTGTTTTGCCACCACTTAAATGCTGGTTCTACGACATATCTATCTCCAATATCTAATGTTGAAAATGCTTCGTCTTGAGAAATTAATATTTCATGTAATTTTTCTCCTGGTTTTTTACCAATGAATTTTAATCGTTTTTTTGAATCTAAGGCAATTGCCAAATCAGTAACTTTAGAACTTGGTAATTTTGGTACAAAGATTTCTCCACCATTCATTATTTGAAGACAAGAAATTACGAAAGAAACCCCCTTTTGTAATGAAATCCAAAACCTGGTCATTCTTTCATCTGTTATTGGAAAATCATTTTTATTGAGATTTATACACTCTTTAAAAATTTCTAAAACACTTCCTCTAGATCCTAATACATTTCCATATCGTACTGATGCAAATCTAGTTGAAATTGATCCAGAAAGATTATTAGCAGCAACAAAAATTTTTTCAGAGGCAAGTTTTGAAGCTCCATACAAATTAGCTGGATTGGTGGCTTTATCAGTAGATAGTGATATAACCTTCTTAACTTTATTTTTAATTGCTGTGTCAACTATATTTTGGGAGCCTAAAATGTTTGTTTTAATACATTCAAAAGGATTGTATTCTGCCACTTCTATTCTTTTTAGTGCAGCCGCGTGTATTACAATGTCAACATCTCTCATAGCAAGATCAAGCCTGTGTTGATCTCTAATATCGCCTATGAAAAACCTTAAGCAATTACTATCTTTTAGATTTGGTGCAATTTGCATTTCATATTGTTTAAGTTCATCTCTTGAAAAAATAATTAATCTTTTTGGCTTGTAATTATCTATAACAAACTTTGTAAAAGCTTTACCAAACGAACCTGTTCCACCAGTTATTAATATATTTTTATTATTTAAATTAAATAATTGTTTAGAAAATGGAGTCATTAAAGATTTAATATTTTTATTTTCTTTCATTGCATTTTTTTCCAATAATGTTTTAAAAACTTATTATAATTAATGAACATTGTTTTAATTTTTGATATTTAAAAAATACAATATACCTTAAAACAAATTCTAGTTCCTAGATTATTATTATTTTTTTTAGATACAAGTTAAATTGTATGGTTTATTTTAATTTTAGAAAAAGTATTGTTGCAATGAAAAATTTTTTCAAATCAATTTTAAGAAGAGTTATCGAACTTTTTGTAGAATATTTTGTTATTTTTTTGATTAAAAGAAAAAAAACAAAAAAACAAATTATTCCAAGAGTTTTCTATTCAGGAGGGTTTTCAGGAAATTTAGGCGGTGCAAGAGTAAAGATTGGTAGGCTACAAAAATATTATAAAAATTATTTGTTAAGTTTTGATCTAGTTTATATTTTATCAAACTTTAATTTTCTGACAGAAAAATCAATTTTAAAATTAAAAAAGAAAAAAGTACCAATAATTCTAAATCAAAATGGGGTTTTTTACTCAAGTTGGTACAAAGGTGATTGGAAAAAAATGAACAAAAAAATGTCAATACCATATCATGCCTCAGATTATGTTTTCTGGCAAAGTAAATTTTGTAAAAAATCAGCCGAACATTTTCTGGGTTCTAGAAAGGGTTTGGGTGAAGTTTTGTATAATGCTGTTGATACAAATTATTTTTTACCTGCTAAAAATAATAATAATAAGAAGGATTTCACTTTTCTTATTACTGGCAAAATAGGAATTGAATTAAATTATAGAATTGAAATTTCAATTTTAGGTCTTCATAATGCAATTAGAAAAGGTTATAATTTCAGGCTTATTATAGCTGGAGAAATTGATGATATTGTAAAAAAGAAAAATTTAAAACTTTCTAAAACATTAGGTTTTGAAAAAAAAGTTATTTTTCTTGGAAAATATTCTCAGAAAAATGCAGTAAGAATATATCAAATGGCAGAAGCTTATATCATGATGAAATATTTAGATCCATGTCCAAACACTGTAATTGAAGCTATGTCATGTGGACTTCCGGTTTTGTACTCATCCAGTGGAGGAGTTCCAGAGCTAGTAGGAAAAGATGCAGGTGTACCACTAAAAGTTAAAAATGATTATACCTTAAAATTTGTTACTCCTAGCAAAGAAGCAGTTGGATCTGGTATGATTAAAGTTTTTAAGAATTATAATTTTTTAAAGAAAAACGCAAGAAAACGTGCTGTAGATAATTTTCATATTAATCACTGGATTAAAAAACATAAAACTATTTTTGAGAAATTAAAAAATTAATGAAAAAAAAATTAATATTAAAATTAGCTAATTTAATTTCAATCTTTTGGAAAATAATACCAGAGAAAATTAGAGAACAAATAATAACTGGAATTTTAATTTTAGAATCCAGAGGGAGAGATACAAAATTTGGTTTGAAAAGACTTTTTCTTATTAAAGATAAATTGAACTTAGTTATTAATGAAAGGGCAATGATATTAGGTGATGGTACTCATCCAAAACATAGATTAACTAATTATCACGATTTCTTCATAAAACGTATCAAAAATGGACAAAATGTCTTAGATATAGGTTGCGGATATGGTGCTGTTGCAAAATCAATAGCTATGGCAAAGCCAAAAAGTTTAGTTATAGGTGTTGACATTGATGAAAAAAAATTGGAACAGGCAAATATGTCTCAAAACATGAGAAACTTAAAGTTTAAAAAATTTGATGCAACTAAAAATGTACCAAAAGGAAAATGGGAGGTAATTATTTTGTCAAATGTTTTAGAACATATTAAAGAAAGAGTTATGTTTTTAAAACAAATAACAACCACTACAAAAGCTAAATGTTTGTTGATTAGAGTTCCTCATTTTGAGAGAGATTGGGAAATTCCTCTAAGACAAGAATTAAAAGTAAATTATTTTTCTGACAGTGACCATAAAATCGAACACAGATTAGAAGAATTAATTTTAGAATTAAAGTCCGCCAGAATTAGAACTAAAGAAATACTTACTATTTGGGGGGAAATTTGGGCTGAATGTGAAGTAAAAGTTGATTAGGTATGGATTTAGTGAGTGTAATAGTTCCTTGTTATAATAGTGGCAAAACTATAAAAAAAACAATTAATTCAATTAAAAAACAAACATGGAAAAACCTTGAAATTATAATTGTTGATGATGGCTCAGATGAATTATTTACTTTAGATCAATTAAATGAATTTAATGGTGTGAAGGTATTAAAACAAAATAATTTGGGTTTATCTGCTGCAAGGAACAATGGAATTAAAAGCTCTAAAGGAAATTATATTTTACCTTTAGATGCTGACGATTGGTTGGAACCAAATGCTATAGCATCAATGTTAAGTTTGTTAAAAAAAACTAAAAAAAACTTTGTTTTTGCTAGTTTATTTTTAGAAGGACAGAGAAAAGGATTATTAACAAAACATTATAATTTTTTTGATCAACTATTTTTGAATCAAATTCCTTACTGTATTTTACATCCTAAAAAGGTTTGGCGTGAGGTTGGAGGTTATGATGAAAATATGAAAAAAGGTTATGAAGATTGGGAATACAATATTCGTTTAGGCATAAATGGCATTTTTGGTATTTGTGATAAAAATACTAAATTCCATTATTTTGTAAATCCAAAGGGCATGTTGATATCAAAATCTCTTAAAAATCATAGTCAATTATGGTCCTATATTCAAAAGAAACATGCTTTAGCGTACAAAATAAAAAATATTTATAAAATATGGAAATCTTGGAATAATAAAAAATCAAATCACTCGTTTTTATTTTACTGGGTTTTATTTTTTTTTCATAAAATTTTACCTAGTAATATATTTAATTTGTTTTTTCATTATTCTCTTCGTGCTAAAAAAAATTATTGAAACTTATTTTTATTAAATTTTATCTATGTTTAATATCATTCACTTTCATCCAAGTTTACAAATGGCCAAGCGTTTTGTTAAACCTCTTGTGAATATGGAGAGAAAAAATGATTTTAATTCTAAAATTATTTCTACCGAATTAGATTTTGAAAATAGAGAGAATTTAAATTTTAATTTCAAAATAAGCTTATTTAATATTCTTTTTTTCCCATTTAAGCTTATTCAGATATGTTTTTTTATTAGACGATTAAACCCAAAAATCATCATTAGTCACAATTCTACCTCTTCACTTTTACCTTTATTAGGAAGTAAATTATTAAAAGTAGAAAACAGAATTTATTTTAATCATGGAGTCCCCTATTTAGCATATACAGGCTTTCAAAGATTTGCTTTATATATTCTAGAATATTTAAATTGTAAATTGTGCACTGAGATAATCTCAGTATCTAATGAGATGAAAAGTATACTTAAAGTTTTGGTCAATAAAAAAATAACAGTTATTAATCATGGTTCTGCGTGTGGAATAGATTTAAATTTATATAAATCAAATTCATCTAAAAGCTGCTTAATCGAAGATAATACTAATATTTTAAAAAATGATTTTGTGGTTATTTATGTTGGAAGACCTGTTAAAAGAAAAGGTTTTGATGAATTAATACTTATGTGGAGTAATTATTTTAAAAATAAAAAATTTAAATTACTACTTTGTGGTTGTAACAAAAAAGATGTATCTCGATTGCTAAAAAACATTCCAAAAAACATCATACCACTAGGTTTTGTTAACAAGATATCAGACATATATAATTGTTCAGACTTACTAATATTGCCAAGTTTGCATGAAGGGTTACCATACGCTATTTTAGAAGCGATGGCATCAAAATGCGTTGTAGTAGCTAATAACATTGTTGGAATTAGAAGTTTAATAGAAAATAATTTTAATGGGATTTTAATAGATAAAAATGATTTTGATTTATATGTAAAAACAATAAAATCACTAGCCATAAATAAAAGGTTACGAGACAAGTTAACCAAAAATGCTTTTATATATTCAAAAAAGTTTTCAAGAAAATCATTTATGATTGAATATATAAAATTTTTAAAAGAAATAATTATTGAAAAAAATGAAAAGACTTTTTGACATATTTTTATCTATAATTTGCTTGATGATTTTTATCGTTCCTTTTGTACTTATTATTATTTTAGTTTTTGTAACATCAAAAGGTAAAATTTTACATTGGTCTCATAGAATGGGAAGAGATAATAATTTATTTAAAATGCCTAAAATTACTACGATGAAAATTGGAACTCCTGATGTTGCATCTCACTTGTTAGAGAATCCTGAACAGTATTTTACTCCATTAGGTTCTTTTTTAAGGCGTTCAAGCTTAGATGAAATACCTCAAATTTGGAGTATTTTAAGAGGTGATATGAGTTTTGTTGGTCCAAGACCTGCTCTTCATAATCAACATGATTTAATTACTCTTCGAAATAAATATGGGATTCAAAAATTATTACCAGGTATAACTGGGCTTGCCCAAATTTATGGAAGAGATGATTTGCCTATTTCAGAAAAGGTAAATAAAGACAAAGTTTATTTGAAAAATAGAACTTTTTTATTAGATATAAAAATTATATTTATTACTATAAAAATCATTTTTACAGGCAAGGGAGTGTCCCATTAAAAATATTGATTACAAGTTAAAACAATTTATGACTATCAAAATTTTTAGATAAACTAAAACTTTTATCAATTTTATCAAAAATGACTTTTATCATTTCATAATCACTGTTTTTACAAGCTTGATTGATATTAATTAGATGGTCTTCAATTTCCGTAATGTTCTTTGAATTTTCGTAAACTTTTGTGATTCTAGGATGAAGAGTTTTTTTATGTTTCCCATTTCTAGAGAGCTCTTCTCTAATTTTTTCACCCGGCCTTAATCCTATGATCTTAATTTCAATATCTCCTTTTTTTGATTTACCAATATAGGGTTTTAACCCATGTAAGTATGACATCTTTTTGGCTAAATCTATAATTTTTACAGGTTTACCCATATCTAAAACAAAAATTTCACCTCCATTTGAAATTGATCCTGCTTGAATAACTAATTGTGCTGCTTCACTTATTGTCATAAAGTATCTTGAAACAGATTTGTCTGTTACAGTAAGAGGTCCATTATTTTGAATTTGTTTTTTAAATAAAGGAATTACGCTTCCAGATGAGCCCATTACATTTCCAAAACGAACAACACAAAAATTAGTTTTTTGATTTAATTTTGCTGATGCTTGACATACCATTTCAGCTATTCTTTTGGTTGCCCCCATATAGTTTGTAGGTCTTACTGCTTTATCAGTTGATATTAGTATAAAATTTTCGATATTAAATTTTAGAGATATTTTTGCCAAAATTTTAGTACCAATAATATTATTTTTTATTCCTTCGATGATATTATTTTCTAATAGTGGCACATGTTTGTATGCTGCTGCATGGTAAATTGTTTGAACTTTATATTTTTTAAATAATTTTATTAATCTATGTTCGTTTTGTATAGAAGTTAAGATTGCAGAAACTTTCACATTTATTTTTTTTTCATTTTTAATTATCTCTAAATCATGATTAATTTTGTAAAGATTAAATTCTGAATTATCTAAAATTATTAAATTTTTAGGTTTAATTTCTACTATCTGTCTGCACAATTCACTGCCAATTGATCCTCCTGCACCTGTAACAAGGACAACCTTGTCTTCAATATTTGGTTTTAATAATTCAATTTTTGCAGTAACTGGTTCACGATCTAATATTTCTTCAATAGTAACATTAGATAGTTCGTTTATTTTAGTATTGCCATTAATGATATCTGAAATATTTGGTATAGTCTTAATTTCAAGATTAAACTTTTGAATTTTATTTATTATTCTTTGTCGCTGACTTTTTTTCAACCCTGGTATTGCCAACAAAATAGTTGAAAATTTATATTTAGCAATCTGCTTTTTAACATTTTCAAAGTTATAAACAGGTATACCCATGAGATTTTTATTTTTTAGTAATTGATTATCATCAAAAAATATCTTGACTTTATATTCATTGTTCTCTTTTAAATAATTCAATAATTGTCTTCCAGCAGTTCCAGCACCATAGATTGCTATTGTTTTTGGCTTTGGGCTTTTCCAATGCTTATATAAAAGACTGACTGTAAACCTAGTACTACTGAATAAAATAACCATTAAAGTAAAGTAAATAATAGGAACAGAGCGAGGAATATCTAATTCAAATAATTGTGAAAAAAATAGCATTATTAATGATGAAAACGATACACCATAAAAAACCGTAATAATTAATTGGTTTGATACATATCTAATAATATTTTTATAAAGCCCTAATCTATAAAAAATGATTAATGTACTTGGCATAGTGATAGTAAGACAAATCCAAAAACCAAATCCATTTAGAAAATGAAGTTGGTCTAAACGTAAATACATTGCAAGAAGAAAAAGCAATAAAATTAAAAAAGCATCAAAAAAGACTTGTATGCATATTTTGTAGCTTCTTTTTAATAAAAAAAGTTTTTCAATGAACTGATTCATTTTTCAAAATTGGTTTTAATACCTTTACACTGATTAATATAGTTAAATTAAATTATTATTTTTTTTATGCCAACAACTTTACCATATAAATTTTTTATTCGATTTATCGCTTGTTCTATGGACTCCATTTTTACTGACATATGATAGGCATTACTGTGTATTAATTCGTTTTTGTTAATTGCAATTGCTACATGACCTTTCCAAAATATTAAACTGTTATTTTCTATTTTGTTAATATTAAAAAAATTTTTGTTTTCAAATTCAATTTGATCTTGAGTATTTCGTGGAATATTCATTCCTGCATTTTCCAAAATTACTTGAACTAACCCAGAACAATCAATGCCTAAATAAGATTTACCACCCCACAAATATGGGACACCTAAAAAAGTTAAAGCCTTACTTGTCCAATTTTTATCTAAAAATTTGTAATTTTGAATGTGATTTTTATTTATATAGCCTATTTTTTTATTGATTTCAGTCTTGTACCAGTTAGGAGAAAATTTTTTTGTTGAAATTTTTGAATTAAAATACAAATGATTTAAAATATTAGATTTAATATCTGGTTCAGAATAGAGATGTGTTATAAGACTTGTGACCTTATGAGTAATATTCTCTAATTTACCTACATTATTTACATGTATCCAGCCATGATAATTATCTAATTGCGTTTTACAGTAAAGCCAATTATTTTTTTTATCTATTATTTCAATAACTTCTCCATACAAACACTGTGTTTCTAATTCAGCACTGAAATTAGCATCTTTCTTTAAATCACATAAAGGAACTATAATTTGTCTAATATTATTCAACTTAAATTTTTTTCACACCACAATTTCACATCAAAGTTAGGACAAGTTTTTTTTGTTTTTACAGCATCTCTATGACCTAAAATTATAGAATTAGAATATTTATTCTTCCATTCATTTAAAACCACTCTCAAAGATTTAAATTGAGATTTAGTAAATTTAGATCTTCCAATTAAACATACTCCAAGACTAATATTATTTAAACCTTTTACATGTGCTCCAACCCAATATTCTGGTCTGCCATTTTCGATTTTACCATTTCTTAAAATTATTTTGTGATAGCCAATTCCATCCCAACCAAAACCCAAATGCATTTTATGAATGAAATTAGCACCTACATTTTTATGGTCAGGAGTATCTGAACAATGTACAATAAGGTATTTAATTTTTGATTTCTCTAACATTTTAACTTGAAAATTTTTTAATAAGTTTTTTAAAACACTTCATTTGATATCCCAAAAAATATCAAAGTTTGGTTTGTAAATTTTAACTTCTATATCACCATTACGTAACTTCTGTTGAAATTTTATAGGTTTTTCTTGTTTAAATAAAGATATCTTGCGTCTATTAATTGGCAATTTATAGTGTTTTGACCCATTAATACTTACAAACTTTTCTAATTCTTTTAGAGCATTATGATTATCAAAAATTTGAGTAAGTATTTGAATTGTATAAGTAGAATTAAAAACACCAGCGCATCCACATGCGTTTTCTTTTAAATTTATTTCATGAGGAGCAGAATCTGTTCCAAGAAAAAATTTTTTATTTCCAGAAGTAGCAATTTTTATTAATTTTCTTTGATGAACATTTCTTTTCAAGATTGGTAAACAATACAGGTGAGGTCTTATGCCTCCAACCAACATATCATTTCTATTAGAAGCTAAGTGGTGAGGTGTAATAGAGCCTACAATGTTTTCATTTGAATTGATATAGTCTATCGCATCAATAGTTGTTATATGTTCA
>MDSW01044798.1_pt1 | contig 15548 bp, 14 predicted proteins | sample 811171 | NCBI WGS metagenome assembly MDSW01 (sample SAMN05326641, study PRJNA326480) | marine metagenome | isolation source: seawater | place: Atlantic Ocean: North West | collected 2012
TCAGTTGAATGCAATAAGGTATCTGCTTGATTTCTTGCATCAACAGCCTCTCTTTTCTTTTTATCAGCATCTTTATTAGCTTCAGCTTCTTTAACCATTTTGTTAATCTCTTCTTCACTCAAGCCACCTGATGCTTGAATCTGGATTTTTTGCTCTTTGCCAGTGCCTTTATCTTTAGCAGACACATTAACTATGCCATTTGCATCAATATCAAATGTAACTTCAATTTGAGGCACCCCTCTTGGAGCTGGTGCAATTCCAACTAATTCAAAATTACCTAAAACTTTATTATCTGATGCCATTTCTCTTTCTCCTTGAAGAACTCTAATAGATACAGCTGGTTGATTATCTTCGGCTGTAGAAAAAACTTGGCTTTTTTTAGTTGGTATAGTTGTGTTCTTATCAATCAATTTTGTTGATACACCTCCAAGTGTTTCAATTCCAAGAGACAAAGGTGTAACGTCTAGTAATAAAACATCTTTCACATCACCTTGTAATACTCCAGCTTGTATAGCTGCCCCCATGGCCACAACTTCATCTGGGTTTACAGATTTATTAGGTTCTTTGCCGAAAAAGCTTTTAACTTCCTCTATAATTTTTGGCATTCTAGTCATACCGCCAACTAGCACTACTTCATCTATTTCACTCGCTGAAAGTCCAGCATCTTTAAGAGCAGTTTCGCATGGTGGCATAGTTCTTTTAATTAAATCTTCAACTAGTGCCTCCAGTTTTGCTCTAGTCATTTTTAAATTTATGTGTTTTGGACCAGTTTTATCTGCTGTAATAAAAGGGAGATTTATCTCTGTTTGCGCTGCTGAAGAAAGTTCAATTTTTGCTTTTTCTGCAGCTTCTTTTAATCTTTGAAGCGCAAGCTTATCAGATTTCAAATCTATTCCACTATCTTTTTTAAACTCAGATAATAAATACTCAACAATTGTATTATCGAAATCTTCACCACCTAAAAAAGTATCACCATTAGTTGATTTAACCTCAAATACGCCATCACCTAATTCAAGTATTGAAACATCAAATGTTCCACCCCCTAAATCGTATACTGCAATTTTTTTATTAGTTTTTTTATCCAAACCATAAGCAAGAGATGCTGCAGTAGGTTCATTAATAATTCTTAGAACCTCTAAACCTGCAATTTTTCCTGCATCTTTAGTTGCCTGCCTTTGTGCATCGTTAAAATATGCAGGCACAGTAATAACAGCTTTTTTAACTTCTTGTCCTAAATATTTTTCTGCAGTCTCTTTCATCTTTTGAAGAATAAAGGCTGAAATTTGAGACGGAGAATATTTGTTACCTTTAGCTTCAATCCATGCATCTCCTTTTTCTGAATTTACTATTTTAAAAGGAGATGTTTCTATGTCCTTTTTTACCGACGGATCTTCAAAATTTCTTCCAATTAATCTCTTTACAGCAAATACAGTATTCTCAGGATTGGTTACAGCTTGTCTTTTTGCTGGTTGTCCAATCAATTTTTCATCATTTTCAGTAAATGCAACAACCGAAGGTGTAGTTCTTGCTCCCTCAGCGTTTTCTAATACCTTAGCTTGTGTACCATCCATAATTGCTACACAAGAATTTGTTGTTCCTAAATCTATTCCTATAACTTTGCTCATAATATTAAATAATAATTGTCATATAAGTGTTAAATTTTAATCTACAAGTTGTAAGTAATATTAATTTTTTTCCTTTTTTTGTTGTTTTTCCTGGATTTTTTGAGGTTTTTTTGAGACCCCAACCAATGAAGGTCTGAGCAACCTCCCTTTTAAAGTAAATCCTTTTTGAATTTCTTGTACGATTACACCTTGTTCTTTCTCTTCATCTTCTATTTCAAGCATAGCTTGGTGCTTGTTTGGATCTAATTTTTCACCAAGGGCCAAGATTTCTTCAATCTGATTTTTTTTAAAAATTGATAATATATCCTTATAAATAATATCAAGATGCTCAATTATTTTGTCTTTATTATTTTTTTCGAGACTTTCGTCATTAATAATAGATAATTTTGATCTTTCCAAATTATCTGTCAAATTTAAACATTCTTTTGCGAGTGCCATGCCTCCAAATTCATATGCCTCATCTTTCTCTTTCTCATATCTTCTTCTTTGGTTTTCTAACTCAGCATAACTTCTAGTTAACTTATCTTCAGTCTCCCTTAGTTTGTCCTCTTGAGACAACCCAATATTTTGTTCTTCTTTGGGATTATTTTCATCATTTTCTAATTCTTCATTTTTTTCTTTTGAAGGATTTTCGTTTTCTTTTTCCATAGTTATTTATATGGTATGTAAAGTAAATATTTCTAGATGTATCCTAAAAAAATTTCACAACTGTTAATTGGCACAAATAACAAGGGTAAATTAAAGGAAATCAAAGCATTATTACCAAAAAACATTAAAATTTTTTCAACATCTGATTTTAATTTAAAAAGTCCAAAGGAAAATGGAAATACATTTAGTAAAAACTCACTTATAAAAGCAAAGTTTTTTTCTAAGAAAAGTAAGCAAATTTGCATGTCAGACGATTCTGGTCTAGAAATTAAACTTTTAAATAATCAACCTGGTATTTATTCTGCTCGCTGGGGAGGAAAAAAAAATAATTTTGATTTAGCAATAAGAAAAGTATTTAATAAATTAAACAAAAAAATTCCTGATTGGAGAAATAGAAGAATACGTGCTAATTTTATTTGTGCCTTAACAATTTATTGGCCAAGTGGAAAATTTAAAACAAGAGTTGGAAAAATTGAGGGAAGAATATCAAACGTTAAAGTAGGAAAAAAAGGTTTTGGATATGATCCAATTTTTATTCCACTTGGGTTTAAGAAAACATTTGGTCAAATGTCGCCAAAGAAAAAATTTAAAATTGATCATAGATACAAAGCTTTTCAAAAAATTAAAAAATTTTTATAAACTTCCCATTTTCAACTTTATAAAAACTGAGAACATGACTAATTTTTTTATTTTTGATTTCAAAAATACCTGTTTTACCTTTAAATACGTTTTTTTGATTAAAGATCTTATCTAAGTCTTTTAAATTATTTTTTTTTGTTAAATAATAAACTAATCCAACCAAGTCATAACTTAAAAATGAAATCTGGTTTGGGTAGCTATTAAATTTTTTAAAAAATAAATTTGAAAAGTTATCATAATTTTTTTTATTGATTGAAGGAAAATAAATATTTTGTGAACTATCTTCTTTAAGCAAACTGTCATCGAACCATTGGTTTAGAGTTATAAAATGAACTCTTTTTGTAGATACATCTGTATAAATAAGTGACGTTATTACACTTTTTAATGACTCATCAAAATCTGTAATTATAACAGAGTCAAAACCTAATTTGCCTATTGTATCCTTTTTTTCTAGATTTTTTATTTTTCTTTCTTTATTTGGATCGTCTGAATTTTCTATTCTTTTGATTTCATCCAGCAAATTTTGTTTTCTAATCTTATATCTTGTAATTTTCTCAATTCTTTTTGTAATTTCTGTTGGTTCAGTATTGTAATAAAAAACTTTTTTTAAATTGATTTTTGTTTGGGAAATTCCTTTTTTTATTTCTTCGTTGAAGTCAGCATCAGGTATAAGACAGATAGTTTTTTTTATGTTATTATCTTCAAGAAATTTTTTAATTGTAGCTATCTGTGAAGTTGCATTTACACCTGCGTAAATCAAATTTTTTTGAGTACTTTTATTCTTATTTGAAAAAGTAATAAATATTGCATCGCTGAACTTTTCAAGATTTTTTGTATTCTTATCGAAAATAGGCCCAATAAATACTCTTATACCTTTATCATATAGCTCTTGCGCTGCTTTAATATTATCCTCTGGATTATCAAAATTATTTTTTGGATAAAACTCTAAAGTTGGGTCATCTATTTTATTGACTGCCAAATTTACAGCTCTTAGTACTGATTTTCCAACAGATTGGTTTTGACCATCTAAGGGTAACAACAAACCAATCTTAATTTTTTCTTCAACTGCAAAAAGGTTATTATTAAAAATAAAAATTATGAAAACAAAAAATATTAAATTAATTAATTTTTTCATATTATATAATATATAGTAAACTTTTAATTTAATGATATCACAATCACAAAAAAATGGTCTTTATCTTGTTTCTACGCCTATAGGAAATTTAGGGGATTTGACTATAAGGGCATTAGAAATCCTTAAAAATTCAGATCTAATTTTATGTGAAGACACTAGAGTTTCTATTAAACTTTTAAATCATTACAATATTAAAACTCAACTTTTTTCGTTACACAAATTTAATGAAAAAAAAAAATCTAGAGATGTTTTAAACACTTTAAATAAAGGTAAAATAGTTTCACTTATTTCTGATGCAGGTACTCCTGCGATTTCAGATCCAGGAAAAATATTAGTTAAAGAATGCATAAGTAATAATATTCCGATTATACCAATACCAGGTGCTTCAGCTGTCACAAGCTCATTGTCCATAAGTGGTTTTTCAGACAAGTTTATTTTTTATGGTTTTCTAGAGGAAAAAAAAAATAAATTTATCCAAGAGCTAGAATTTCTCTCTAAAATCAATTGTTCCATAGTCATTTTTTCCCCACCAAAAAAATTTATAAAAAACTTAGACCATATAATAAATTTTTTTGAAAATAGAGAAATTGTACTTTGTAGGGAAATGACAAAAATTCATGAAGAATTTATTAGGTGTAAAGTTAGTGATATTAAAAAAATTAATATTTATAATAAAGGAGAATTAACTATTGTTTTCTCAGAGATAAAAGAAGATACAAATTCTTTCGGTTTTTTAAACGAATCTGATAAAAAAAAAATTAAAATAATGCTTAAAAATAAAAGTATAAAAGATATCATAAAAAAATTTAAAACTAAAAAAATCTCAAGAAAAAAAATCTATGATTTCTGTTTAAGTTTAAAAAATGATAATTAAGAAAATACATTATTTATTACTTTTTTTTATTTTTATAAATAATTGTTCAGGAACAAGCTCAGGTGGATTATTTGGCACGGGAGTTTCTGTAGCTATTGATCCTAGATCACTGGGCACACAAATTGATGACTCCATTATGGAAAAAAACCTAACCACTAGACTTACAATGGAAAATAAAAAATATTTTCTCAGTGTTAAACCAAAAGTTTTAGATGGAAGAATATTTATAACTGGTAAGGTTGACAATCCCGAGGAAAAATTAAAAATAACTAAAATTGCTTGGGAAACTAGAGGAACTAGGTCAGTAAGAAATGATATAAAGATAAAAGAAAAATTTGATATTAAAAGATCCGCTAAAGATGCATTAATTACTTCACAATTAAGAGCCGCTCTTATCTTTAATAAAAAAATTAAATCTACTAATTATCAAATAGATACTTATAAAAGTAATATTTACATTTATGGAATTGCAAGCAATAGAGAGGAACTGGAAATAGTTATTAACGAGGCAAAATCTATATTAGATGTCAATAAAGTTATTGCGAGTATTCTTTTAGTAGAAGATTTAAGAATACAAAAAAATTAATTTTTTTTATAATCAATTATTTCCGCAGAGTATGCCGCTACAGAAGCTAAATTTAAAATATCAGAAGTTGTACTTCTCAATGGAGCTATCTCAATTGCTTGACCTAAACCTATAAGCAAAGGACCTATCAATTTTGCTCTGCTCATTGATTGTATCATCTTATAAGATATTGCTGCACTGTGCTGACTTGGCATTATTAAAACGTTCGCATTTCCTACTATTTCGGAGAATGGATAAAGTTCTTGAAACATGCTTTCCAAAGCCACATCTGGTTGCATTTCTCCATCAAATTTAAAGTCAACTTTTTTCTTTTTAAGTAGCTCAACTGCATCACTTATTCTTTTTGTTCTATCTGTAGTTGGTTGACCAAAAGTAGAATGGGATAAAAAAGCAATTTTTGGATCAAACCCAAACAACCTTACAACTCTTGCTGCTGAAATAGCCATTTCTGCAAGCTGTTTTTCGTCAGGATATTCAATTACTGTAGTATCACAAATAAAAATAGTTTTACCTCTATTAACTATCATATTTAATCCAAACATTATTTCGCCTGGTCTTGGGTCAATTACTTTACAAATTTTTTCTAATGATGCTGAGTATCTTCTAGTATTTCCTGTAACCATTGCATCTGCATCGCCACATGAGACCATACATGCTCCAAAAGTAACCCTATCATTCCTTATAAGTTTATCACAATCACGTTCTAATAAACCCTCTGATCTTTGCAGTCTTTTAAATAGAAATTCTGTATATTTTTTTCTTAGTTTATCGTTTGTAGAATTAATAATTTCAATATCAAAATTTTGTCCATATCCAATATCGTTAAGTTTTTTTTTAACTATTTCTTCCTTTGCAATTAAAATTGGAACTCCCAAACCGCCATTTTTAAATGCAATTGCAGCTTTAAGATTATTTTCATCCTCTCCATCTGCAAAGACAACTTTTTTTTGATTTTTTTTAATTTGCGAATTAATACCTTGCATAACTGCTACTGTTGGATCAAGTCTATTTTTAAGCTGTTCTGAGTAATTTTCTAAATTTTCAATACCTACCCTGGCTACTCCGCTTTTAATTGCAGCTTTTGCAACTGCTAATGGTATTACACTTATAAGTCTTGGATCAAAGGTAGATGGAATAATATATTCTCTACCATAAACTGGTCTTTCGCCCCCCATTGCAGCTACAACTTCGTCAGGTACTCTTTCTCTTGCAAGTGAAGCTATTGCGTGTACCGCTGCAACTTTCATTTCCTCATTAATTGTTTTTGATCTTACATCAAGCGCTCCTCTAAAAATGTATGGAAATCCTATTAAATTATTTACTTGATTAGGATAATCAGATCTTCCAGTTGCAATAATTGCATCATCCCTAACTTCCTCAATTTCCTCTGGAGTAATTTCAGGATCAGGATTTGCACAAGCAAATATTATTGGATTTTTTGCCATATTATTTACCATCTCTTTTTTAAGAACTCCTGCTTGAGATAAACCTAAAAATACATCAGCATTTTTAATTGCATCACTTAAGTTTCTGTCATCCGTTTTAATTGAGAATTCATTTTTCCATTCATTTAAATTATCTCTTCCTTTATAAATAACACCTTTTGAATCAAGCATTTTAATTTTATTTTTATCTACACCAGAATTAATAAAAAGTTTTGCACATGCCATTGCAGATGCGCCTGCGCCATTTATGACTACATTTATTTCATCTAAATTCTTTTTGGCAATATCACAAGCATTTATTAGTGCTGCACTTGTAATAATTGCAGTTCCATGTTGGTCGTCGTGAAAAACTGGTATATCCAATTTTTCTTTTAATGTTTTTTCTATAATAAAACATTCAGGCGCTTTTATATCTTCAAGATTAATCCCACCAAAACTTTTAGATATGTTTTTAATTGATTTAATAATTTCATCTGTATTTTGAGAATCAATTTCTATATCTATTGAATCTATATCTGCAAATCTTTTAAATAAAACTGCCTTTCCTTCCATTACAGGTTTTGATGCAATAGCACCCAAATTACCCAGACCCAAAATAGCTGAACCATTACTTATAACAGCTACTAAGTTTCCTTTAGTTGTGTAATCGTAAGCTTTGTCTGGATTTTCAGCTATAGCTTTAACAGGTGCAGCAACTCCAGGAGAGTATGCTAAAGCAAGATCTCTTTTTGAAGTCATTGGTTTTGACGAAATAATCTCAATCTTGCCTGATTTATTGCTATTATGAAATTCTAATGCTTCTTTATCAGAGTAATGTTCAATTTTATTTTTTTTCATTCTAATTATTTATGTATACAAATGAGCCAATATTAAGACTAATATGATTTATGAACATAATTAAGTCAACCGGGACTTTTAGTTTTTATACTTTAATAAGTCGTGCTTTAGGTTATTTAAGAGACATTTTAATTGCAATATTTCTTGGTGCTGGACCTGTAGCTGATGCATTTTTTGTTGCATTCAGAATTCCAAATACCTTCAGAAGATTATTTGGCGAGGGTTCCTTTAATGCAGCATTTGTTCCTAGTTATTCCAAACAGCTAATTAAACAAAAAAAAAAATCTGAGAATTTTGCCAATAATATTTTTAATTTCTTAACAATTTTTCTATTAGCATTAGTATTTTTTGTAGAGTTGTTTATGCCTTACTTTGTAACCTTGATAGCACCAGGATTTAAGTCTGACCCAGAAAAATTTGCTTTAGCCATTGAATTAACGACAATCACCTTCCCTTTCATATTGTTTGTAAGTTTAGCTTCTTTTTTTTCTGCGATTTTGAATTCACATAATAAGTTTGCTGTAGCATCTGCTGCTCCAATTATCTTAAATATCATAATGATTGGAATTCTTATGTTTGGAAAAGTTTTAGGAGAAAAAACGGTTTTCTATTTATCCTATGGAGTATCAATTGCAGGATTAATACAAGTTATTTTTCTAACAATTTTTGTTAAAAAATTTTTTAAACCAAAATTTCAAATCAAGTTTAATATTACAAAGGAGGTAAAATTATTTTTTAAAAAACTTTTACCCAGTATATTCGCCTCAGGTGTCACGCAAATTAACATTTTAGTTGGAACAATTATTGCATCTTTTCAGGCTAGCGCAGTATCCTATCTATATTATGCTGACAGAATTTATCAAATAAACTTAGCAATTGCCGGAATTGCAATTGGAACAATAATACTTCCGCAGTTATCTAAGTATATACAAAAAAATAAAAAATTTGAGATTGAAAGGATTCAAAATAAATCCTTAGAATTTTCATTACTTTTAAGTTTTCCGGCCATGCTAGCATTAATAATTGCCAGTGAAGAAATTGTTTCATCTTTATTTGGTTACGGGTCATTTGACAAGATAACTGTCAAAAATTCTGCAAAAGCTTTATTGTATTTCTCTTTAGGTCTTCCTGCTTTTTCATTAATAAAAATATTTTCTAGCTTTATTTTTGCTAGAGATAATACCAAAATTCCTTTTTATTTTTCTACTGTATCGGTTTTACTAAATATTTTAATTAGTGTTTACTTTTTTAATGAGTTAGGTTTTATAATTATACCAATTGCAACATCTATATCCTCGTGGGTTAACTCAATCTTATTATATATTTACTTACATAGAGAAAACTATTTTAAATTTCATCAGAATTTAATGATACAAGTTTTAAGAATTGGTTTTTGTACTATCATTATGGGTATATGCCTTAATTATCTTTTATCACATTTTAGTAGTCAGTTGGCTTTTGATAATAGTTACAAAATTATCTATTTGTTTTTTTTAGTGATATTAAACATATTAATTTATTTTACAGCTTCATTGATCACTAAAGCTTTCAAATTAAGCGATATTAAAATAAAGTATTGATATGACATTAAAAAAAATTTTTTCAGGTGTTCAACCAACAGGAAATCTACATCTTGGTAACTACATTGGAGCTATTAAAAATTTTGTCGACTTACAAAATAATAATAATGATTGTATATTTTGCGTAGTAGATTTACACGCCGTCACTGTAAAACAAGATCCAAAAGTTTTAAAACAGAATATAAGACAAACTGCTGCAACTTTTTTGGCATGCGGTATAAATCCAAAAAAAAGTATAATTTTTAATCAGTCAGCTGTATCTGCTCATTCAGAGTTGTCTTGGTTGCTTAGTTGTGTTGCGAGAATGGGTTGGTTAAATAGAATGACCCAATTTAAAGAAAAGGCTGGTAAGGATAAAGAAAAAGCTAGCGTTGGGCTCTACATTTATCCAATTTTGATGGCAGCAGATATTCTTCTATATGATGCAACGCATGTACCGGTTGGAGAGGATCAAAAACAACATCTAGAATTAGCAAGAGATATATCAAAAAAGTTTAATGTTGATTTTGAGGCTCCAAATTTTTTTAAAATTCCAGAGCCATTAATTCAAAAGAGTTTTGCAAGAATAATGAGCTTGAAAGATGGTACTAAGAAAATGAGTAAGTCAGACCCATCTGATCTAAGCAGAATAAATTTAACTGACACAGAGAGTGATATTATTAATAAAATTAGAAAAGCAAAAACAGATACAAATCCATTTCCAGCTAACATAAGTGATTTAAATTCCAGACCAGAAATTGAAAATTTGCTTGGTATTTACGCAAGTTTAAACGGAAACAAAATTGAGGACTTGTTAGTTGAGTTTAAGGATCAAAATTTCAATTTTTTTAAAGAACAATTATCCAAATTAATAGTTGGAAAAATCTCACCAATTTCAAAGCAAATAAAAAAACTTATGCAAAATACATCCTATATTGACCAAGTTCTGAGAGATGGTAGTGAAAAAGCTAATGAATTATCATCAAAAAAATTAGCAGATATTAAGAAAAAATTTGGTTTTTAAAGATTATTTACTTTAAAAATTCTGACGTATACTTATATTTATAAAATGTTCGTACAAACACAAATTACCCCAAATCCAAATTCATTAAAATTTCTTCCCGGTAAAAAAGTATCTTTGATTGGCCCAGTTGAAATTACAGAGATTGTAAAAACTAATAATGAATTAGTAAGAAATATTTTATCAATAAATGGAATCAAAGGAGTTTTTCTATCTGATGATTTTATTTCGGTAAATAAAGAGGATGAATTTAAATGGGAAGATTTAAAACATATCATCATATCTTTTATAAATGAATATTTTGAAAAGGGTAATGAAACTGTTATTTCAAAATCAGAAGTAAAAAAAGATTTAGATACCTCAACTGTTGAAGGTCAAATAATTAAAATTTTAGATACTAAAATTAGACCTGCGGTTGCAAGAGATGGTGGTGATATCAAATTCAAGGAATTTAAAAATGGTGTAGTACGTGTTGAACTCCGGGGTGCCTGTTCAGGATGCCCAAGCGCTACGTTAACACTAAAGCAAGGTGTGCAAAATTTGTTGTGTCATTATATACCTGAAGTTAAAGAAGTTGAGGCAATTTGAAAAAAATTATTTTAAACAAGCTATTAAAAAAAAATTTTACTAATAACCAAGTAACAAAATTTCAAAAATTTTTGTCTTCTCAAAGTATAATTTTAAAGAAAAAAAATTCTTTTAACTTGGCTTTTGGTAAATACAAAACAATTTATTTAACTTTATTTTCTGGAACTTTGATTATATTAGTAGCTTTCATAATTCCATTATTCTCTAATATTTCACCTAATGTAGCTAAGACCACAATAATAAATAATTCTAGCAAAAAATTTACCAAAATTCTGGAAGGTGAGCCAATTTTAGAAAAACCGAAAATTGATGAGGGTCTAGATCTGACAAATATTCTAGAAGATGTTTTCAAATTTGAAGAATTACCAAAGGATACAGTAAGATTAAGCGCTTCAACTATAGAACAGCTTTTTAAAGATATAGATTATTCATTAGAAGAAGTAAGGAAAACAAAAAAAGTTCAGCCAATAAGGTTATCCCTATTACCGAATGAAATAAAAGAGATTGAGAATTCAAAAAAAAGAAAAAGTTTATTTATAAAAATAATTTTACCGTTAATACTAGAGGAAAATAATAGAATACTTTTAGATAGAAAAAGATTATTCAGCATTTTAAATAAAAACAAAAACTCAAAAAAAGAGATTAATTGGTTAAATTTAAAGTTCAAACAATATGGGGTTTTAAATAAGGATATACCAACACTTAAAGTAAGAATGGATATAGTTCCAGTATCTCTAGCATTAGCTCAAGCCGCGAAGGAGACCGGATGGGGGACATCGAGATTTGCGCTCGAGGGAAATGCTTTGTTTGGTCAGTGGACTTGGTCAGGGGAAGGTATAAAACCCGCTGGTGCAGAAAATAATACAAAACATAAAGTCATGAAATTCAAAGTTTTAAAAGCCTCTGTCAGAGCTTACCAAAGAAATTTAAACACACACACAAGTTACAAAAATTTTAGACAATTAAGAGCTCAATTAAGGGATGATGGTGAAAAATTGGATAGCTTAATTCTTGCAGATCAATTAGATAATTATGCTGAAACTGGCAAAGAATATACAAAAATACTTAAACAAATTATCCAACAAAATTCGTTAAGAGATTTTGATGAGGTGAAAATAATGCCTTTAAGTGCGAAATATAAAAATTTAATCTAATTTACTTCAACTGACATTTGAATACCTAGCCACCTCCAAGTATTTCCGTCTTTTATAGAGCAATTTAATCTACCTCTTCTAAAAGTAAATTTTTCCCTGAAATTAATTTTAAGAATATTATCTTTAAAATTCAGAATAGAGTTTCTCCATTCGTTTCCTTCATTAGAAAAACAATTAATATTTTTAATATTTTTTTGTTGTTTAAAAAATTCTATTTCAACAGTTGGAGGATTTTGTTTTTTACTAATAAATTTTTCATATGGCTTTAAATCTTTATATGGAATAGGAAATAATTTAAGCACGAACTCAAATCTTTCTAAATCACCATATTTTTCATTTATCGGAAATCTTGGAAGTTCAAAACGATTTTTAGTTGAATCAATGACCCCGGAGTGTTGACCAAAACCATATTGAAAATTATTTTTAATAAATTGTGTTTGTTTTAAATTATATTCTCCAAAAGGATAGGAGAAAAAAATTGGATTATAACCTAATTTTTCTTTAAAAATTTTAATAGATGTTTCTATATCTTTCTCAAATTTATCGTATGAAAAATCTAATAAATACTTGTGAGTATGCGAATGATTACCTATAAAAGCAAAATCATAGCTCGATACCTCTTTAATTTGCTCCCAGTTCATGTATCCAGATTTTCCAACTGGTTCAGTGGAGACAAATAATATGAAAGGTATTTTTCTCTTTTTTAGGATTGGCCAAGCATTTTTATAAAAAGACGAAAAAGCATCGTCAATAGTAATTAAAATTTTTTTATCTTTTTTAGGATTATAAAATTCAGTATCAAACTGGGCAGGGTTATAATATTCTATTTTATTTATCTCAATTAGTTCAAGTTGCTTTTTAAATATATCTATTTTAATATTGGTTGAGGGATATTTATTTTCATTAAATCTATGGTACATGATTGACACAACACCATGATCATCAGGATGATAATTAATATTTTCCTCTGCAACAGATGAGCAATTGATGAAAAATAAAATGAAAAAAATTCTAATAATAGACGCTGCAAATGAAAAAATTGTTTTTAAAATCATAAATAATAACAAAACTTATACTAATGGCTATGAAAACAGTAGAAAAAATTTTGACAGGTTTGCTGTTCTTTTGTTTAAATTTTTAAAAAGAAATAAGGTAAATTTTAATATTTTGGATAACGTTTTGGTCAATTTAGGTCCAGGGAAATACTCAAGCATAAGAACTTCAGTATCAATTTTAAAAGCACTAAACTTAATATATAAATTTAAAATACAAGGTTTTTCTTCAAAAGATGTAGAAAAGCACAATTATTCAGGCGTTTTGGACTTATTTAAAAAAGGGAAATTAATAAAAAAATTGATTAAACCACTTTATATGAGTTAAAATAAAATTATGACAGATTCAATTGAGCAAAAATGTTTAGCAAAAGGAGTAAAATTAACTGATCAGAGAAGAACTATTGCCAGGGTTATATCTGAGTCCAAAAAAAATTACGGTGAGTCCGACCACCCAGATGTTGATGAACTTTACAAACGTGTTTCAAACATCGATTCTAAAATAAGCATTGCTACAGTTTATAGAACAGTAAAATTGTTTGAAGAGTCTGGAATTTTAATGAAACATGATTTTAAGGATGGAAAAGCAAGGTATGAATTAAACGATGATCACAACCATTTAATCGATGTTAAGACTGGAAATATAATTGAGTTTACAAGTGAGGAAATTGAAAATATACAAAGAAAAATTGCAGAAAAGCATGGATATAAACTAGTTGATTCTAAATTAGAATTATACTGTGTTAAAGATAAGTCTGAATAACTGTGAAAAAAATTTTCATAAAAACTTTTGGATGTCAAATGAATGAATATGACACTAATCGTATTTATGATATAGTTAAGAATATTGGCTACTTCAAAACCAATAATCATTTAAGCGCAGATTGTTATTTGTTAAATACTTGCCATATAAGAGATAAATCAAAAGAAAAAGTTTATGATGAAATAGGCAGAGTCAGAAAAAATTATAAGAACAAAAAAAAACCAATTGTAATTATAGCAGGTTGCGTTGCACAAGCGGAAAGTGGTGAAATGATAAAAAGAGAACCTTATATTGACATAATTATTGGACCTCAATCGTATCACAAAATCAATGAAATTATTGAAAATTTTAATTTTAAGAACAAGGAGGAAATTACAGAATTTGATACAGAGGATAAGTTTAATTATCTTGATAAAATTAAAAACAATGATAGCAATGTGTCCTCTTTTTTAACAATACAAGAGGGATGTGATAAATTTTGTAACTTTTGTGTAGTGCCGTATACTAGAGGGCCAGAATACTCCAGGCCTTTTAACAAAATAATAGAGGAAGCTGAAAATTTAATAAAAAATGGTACTAAAGAATTAACCTTATTAGGACAAAATGTTAACGCATATTATTATAAAGACGGAGACAAAATCTACAAATTATCTAATTTAATATTGGAACTTGATAAAATAAAAGAATTAAAAAGAATTAGATATACAACATCACATCCAAGAGATATGACAAACGATTTAATTGAATGTTATTCTAGTTCAAAAAAATTAATGCCTTTCGTACATTTGCCAATTCAAAGTGGTTCAGACAAGATTTTAAAATTAATGAATAGAAATCATAAGGTAGAAGAATATTTGGAAATATATAAGATGATAAAAAATATAAATAACCAAGTAGAATTTTCCAGCGATTTTATTATAGGCTATCCTGGTGAAATGGATAAAGATTTTAATGATACTATTGAATTGGTAAAAAAAGTTAAATTCATAAATTCTTATTCTTTCATATTCAGTCCAAGACTGGGAACACCAGCATCTAATCTAAAGCCTGTTGATAGAGAAATCGCAAAAGAACGTTTAATTAATATTCAAAAATTATTAAAAGATCATCAAATAAAAAAAAATGAAACTTTAATTGATAAGTCCATTGAGGTTTTAGTTGAAAATAAACTGAAAAATCAAAATAAATATTTTGGAAGAAATGTTTTTTTAAATTCTGTCATATTTGATGGTGAGGAAAAATATATTGGTAAATTAGTGGATGTTAAAGTTGTAAAAATTAATAGGAATACTTTATTTGGAAAAATAAATAATACTAAAGACATGAGAGCGGCTTAATTTGAATAACCTATTACGAAAAAAAGCTATTAATAATTTAAAATTTGTTTATTCAGAAAATAATACATTAAGTATTATTTTTAAAAATAATGACATATTGATGGGTGTTGTTGGTGAATTTAACAATAATCTTAAAGAATTAGAAAAAATCACTAATACTAATATATACTCTCGGGGAAATTCAATTTTAGTAAAAAGCTCGTCAAAAAAAAATGAAATTGTAAAAAATGCAATTGTTTTTTTATTTGACCAATTTATAAATAATGGAACAGTTGAAAATAAAGA
>MDSW01154956.1_pt1 | contig 15546 bp, 9 predicted proteins | sample 811171 | NCBI WGS metagenome assembly MDSW01 (sample SAMN05326641, study PRJNA326480) | marine metagenome | isolation source: seawater | place: Atlantic Ocean: North West | collected 2012
ACTCGCGCGGCGTCGCGCGGCGTCGCCGCGTCGCGAACCGTCGCGGTCGATTGTGACGACCGAAGCGAAGCGTCGCGTCGCGCGCGCACACCGCGACGCGCTCGATCGCGACCGAGACGGCGAACGCGCATCATGGTGCGCGCGCGCGACGCGCCGACGCGACGCGCGCGCGCCGACGCGACGCGCGCGCGACGCGAGCGCCGGATAAACCGACGGCGACGACGGCGATCGGGACGTCGCGACGTCGCGACGCTTCGGCGGCGCGCGACGGCGCGGAGGACGACGACGACGACGCGCGCGCGAAGCGAGACTGACGAACGATCGCGTCGCGCGATTCGCAGGCTGATTTCGTCGGGAAACAGTTCGACAAGGAGGAGGTGGGGAAGATGGTGCTCGAGCAGTACGACGAAGCCGAGCAGCGACTGTTTTACACGATCGTCATGGGCGGTGGTGGTGACGATATTCACTTTGGTATCTACAGAGACGCGAAAGATGGGGTGCGCGAGTCGAGCGCGGCGACGACGGCGTGGATGATGACGCAGTTGGACATGGCGCGACCGATCGGGGCGGGGGATAAGTTGCTGGACATCGGAAGCGGGCACGGCGGCGGATCGCACGCGTTGGCGAAGAAGTACGGATGCTCGGTGATGGGATATAACATTGGACCGGGACAAAACGCGCAGAACATCGCCAAGGCGAAGGAGCTCGGCCTGGGCGATCTCGTCGACGCGGTCGTCGGGGACATTAACAAGCCGTTTCCGGCGGATTGGACGAATTCGTTCGACGGCGCGTGGTCGTGCGAGGTGTTGTGCCACGCCGGCGATAAGCCCGAATTATTCAAAGAAGTCGCGCGCGTGTTGAAGCCGGGCGCCGCGTTCGTGTTTTCGGACATCATGGGTGCCGACGGCGCCGATGAAAAGACCCTCAAGGGATTCACCGATCGCAACGCCACCACGGTGATGGGTCGCCCGTCCACGTACCTGCAGTGCATGAAGGATGCCGGACTGGATTACGTCACGTGGTGGGACGGCAGCAATCACTTGGAAACGTATTTCCGCGACATGATCAAGCAGATTCACACCCATCGCGAAGAGATGCTCTCCAAGGGTTTGACGGATAAGTACCTCGACAATTGGCTCGAGTCGCTCACCGAGCGCGCGGACACTCAACGCGATCACGGCGTCTTCGCGTGGGGCGTCTTCGTCTGCCGTAAACCTTTAAACTAAACCGACACTAACTCAAGTCGTTTCACTCGCGGAAACGCGCTCGAGTTCAAATTATTTTTTCAAATCTTCCGAGTTGTATTAACCATAATCAAACGAAGCCTCTCCGAGCGACGCATCGTCTTCGCACCTCGCCCACCCCGTGCGCCTCGCCGCCGACGGTGAACGCGGCGAATTTTCTCGTCGGCGCGCGCAGTGGTCGCGTTGGTTATTATACCAGAATATTGATGTTATTGAAATGGTTATGCAACGATGTGGTTTTGATTCAATATGCGTAAGTTGCGTCGAGCGAGCGCACGAGTCAACGGGACTCTTTTCATCTGCTCGCGTGTGCCGCTTACATTTCACCTGGTAAAAGAGTGTCTTCGAGATCGACCGGGCACCCTGCGTCTGGGACGTCAACGTGCGCTTCCCCGACGAGGTGGCCGACGCAGCCCTTTTCGCTGGTGAGCTCTTCTTCGCTCTTCTTCATGCGCTCGCGAAGCCAGTCGTTCACTTCTAAACCGGGAACGATTTCGTACGAACCATCGCCCTTGGAGCGGCACGGGAAGGAGTAAACGATGCCGTCTTGGATGCCGTACGGGTTACCGTTACTGAGCACGGCTGTGGAGAACCAGTCGCCCTCCGGCGTCGGGTTGACCAAATTTCTGATGTGATCGGCGATGGACACCGCCGTGGACGCCGCGGAAGAGCGACCCCACTTTTTGATCAGCAACCCGCCGCGGGTTTGAATCGCGGGAGTGAAGTCGTTCTCGAGCCAGTCTTGATCGGTGATGACTTCGGTGGCTTTCTTACCGTCGATCTTGGCGTTGACGAAATCCGGCACCTGCGTCGTGGAGTGGTTGCCCCAAATGACGACGTTACTCACGGTTTCGTAGAACACGCCCGCCTTGAGCGCGAGTTGACACTTTGCTCTGTTTTCGTCGAGCTTGGTCAACGCGTGGAAGTTGCGCGGATCCAAGTTGGGCGCGTGCGACAGCGCGATGAGCGCGTTCGTGTTGCAAGGGTTCCCGACGACGATGACCTTGCACGTCGGCTTCGCCACCTCGTTCAACGCCTTGCCTTGATCGACGAAAATCGCCCCATTCATCTCAAGCAAATCTCCGCGCTCCATCCCCGGTCCACGCGGCTTCGCCCCGATCAACAGCGCCCAATCCGCGCCCGCGAAGACTTTCCTGCAGTCGATGCCGATGTCGACCTCGCGCAACAACGGAAACAAGCAATCCTCCAGCTCCATCGCCACCCCCTCCAGCGCCTGTCTCGACCGCTCGCTCCCGAGCAATCTCAACACCACCGGCTGATCGTGTCCGAACACCGACCCACTCGCGATCTTAAACAACAAGTGATTCGAAATCTGCCCCGCCGCGCCGCTCACCGCCACCGTGACCGTCGGCTTCCACGTCTTCGGTCGATGCGCCTCGTCCATCGAGATGTCGTACTCCAGCCTGAACACCCCCAGAGGATCGTCCGCCTTCCTCCCCACGCCCGCGGGCGTGTTGTACCGCACGCACGCGTCCCCGCGTCGTCGCGCGTTCGGTTCGCGCGCGCGTCGTCGACCTATCGCCGCCCGCGTCGTCGTCGTCGTCGTCGTCGTCGTTCGCGCGCGCGTCGTCGTCGTCGCGCGCGCCGTCATCGTCATCGTCATCGTCGTCATCGTCGTCGTCATCGCCGCTCGCGTCGTCGTCGTCGCGCGTCGCGCTCCGCGGTCGCGCGCGGCGTCGCGCGATTCGCCGCCGATCGCGCGCGCGCGCGCGCCGTCCTAACGACTTTAACGACTTTTGATTGGCGTTTTCGCGCGTCGTGTACGAGACGCGCGATCGGGTGTTTAGAACAATGTCTCAATGGGTCATGACTCAGAAAGACAGGACTCGCGCGCGCGGCGCCGGCCGTCGGACGATTCGCCGACGCGAGCATGGACGCGCGCGGCGCACACGCCGGCGCGAGCATGGACGCGCGCGCGGCGCGGTGTCGAGACGCGATCGCGCGACGCGATGGACGCGCGCTCGCGTCGTGCGTCGACGCCGGCGCGTCGACGACGCGCGACGAGGACGAGGACGACGCGACGTGGACGCGCGCGTGCGGTTCGGATTGCGACCGCGCGGCGACGCTGATGCGCGAGCGAGGCGTGCGCGCGCCGTGGGACGACGCGATGGGGGCGTTCGCGTGCGCGCGGACGCTGGCGGGAAGCGGGAGGGACGAGGACGCGGTGCGCGCGTACGAGGCGCACGCGAGAGGGGTGAAGGATTTCGTGAAGGCGTACAGGGCGGACGAGGACTCGGCGTGGACGAGCGAGGCGTGGTACGTCGCGGTGGACGACGCGAGAGCGTTGGCGCAGCGCGCGGATGAGGCGCTGAAGCGCGGGGGGGAAAAACCGAGCAAACTCGCCGACGCCGGGTCGACGCTGATGCTGGTGTACAGAGCGGTGTCGCAGACGTCGACGGCGGAGAAGAAGGCGCCGCAGTTGCACGTGGTGAATAATTTATTCAAGGTGTACTTCAAGCTCAACGCGCTGCATTTGTGCAAGAACTTGATCAACGCCGTGAACTTGCCGACGTTTTTGCCGTTCGATTCGTTCCCAAAGTCGGAAAAGGTGACGTATAACTTTTACGTCGGGCGGTTGGCGGTGTTCGAGGACGCGTACGAGCGCGCGGCGGAGCATCTTGAGTACGCGTTCGCGCATTGTCACGCGCAGAGCGCGCGGAACGTGCGATTGATTTTGCAGTACTTGATCCCGGTGAAGTTGATTTTAGGCACGCTGCCGTCGCGAAAGTTACTGGAGAAGTACGAGTTGCGAGAGTTTGTCGACGTCGTCGAGGCGATGCGCCGCGGCGACGCGCGCACGCTCGACGCCGCCCTCAGCGACGGTGAATCGACGTTCATCAAACAGGGCACGTATCTGATCCTCGAAAAGCTTCGCATGTCCGTCTACCGCACGCTGTTCAAGAAAGTGCACGCCATTCACGGCGAAACCGCCGACGCGGCGAAGGCGAACCAAGTCTCGCTCGCCAAATTCCAAACCGCCCTCGCGTGGTGCGGCGCCGACGACGTCGATCTCGACGAGGTCGAGTGCATCGTCGCCAACTTGATCTTTAGAAAGTTCATCAAGGGCTACATATCGCACAAGAACCGCGTCTTGGTGTTGTCCAAGGCGGATCCTTTCCCGAGCTTGCAATCCGTCTTCGCCGACTGAGCCCGTAGCCTTGTAGTCGAGCGCAGTCTTCGCCCCACACTTTCGCGCGCGCGCGCCTTCCGATGCCCGACGCCGCTCGCGACGTCACCGCTGCGCTCATATGCGCCACGGGTGCCGCCGCGACGTTCGCGGTCGCTAAGCTCGCGCCCTGGTACGTTCCGTCCCGGCGTCCCGCGTGGCTTTATCCACTCCTCCAGTACTGACCGACGCCGCGTGTTCTCCACGCAGGATCGCCTCCGCGTCCGCGCGCGCGTTCGCGGGGTTGAAGCCATGGCAACTCGTCACCGCGCTCGCGTACGGCGTCAACGTGCTCGCGGTGAGCGTGCCGGGCAGAATCGACGGGGAGATGCAGCGACGCGCGCAAGCCGAGGCGCGCGCCGCGAAGGCGAAGGATGAAAACGCGAAGGAGAAGACGCACGCGATTCCGCTCGATAGCGAATACCGAAGCTTGTTCACGCCCGCGGGATGGGCGTTCGCGATTTGGGGGGCGATTTACGCCGGAGAGTTCGCGCTGGTGGCGCACGCGTTGGCGTCGGCGAGCGGAGGCGGCGCGAGCGAGGCGGCGACGCGCGCCGTCGCGCCGAGCTGGGCGCTCGCGTGTGCGTTTCAAGCGTTGTGGTGCGCGGCGTTCAGACCGTGGGCCAAGGCGCCTAGACACTTTTGGGTGTCGAGCGCGTTGTTGGTCGCCGAGGCGGTTGCGCTGGGTTCGGCGCACCGAGCGCTGCGCGCCGCGGCGAGCGCGGCGAGCAAGGCGTGGTATTGGACGACGCACGTTCCTCTGTCGATGCACTTCGGTTGGATTTCATGTGCGGCGTTGGTGAACTTGAACTCACACGTCGCGAAGACGTGCGCGCCGGACACGCAGCTCGCGACGGCGTTTCTCTCGGCGTTCGGCGCGGGCGGTTTGGGCGCTGCGGTGACGCTCACGACGGGCGATCCTGTGTACGCACTCGTCATCGCCTGGGCGCTCACCGCCGTGGCGAGCGACGGTGGGAAGCGCACGACGGAAACGTTGGCGGATGTCCCGCTCAAAGCATTGACGAAGGCGGCGCGATGGGGCGCTCGCGCAGCGCTCGCGAGCGTCGTCGTGAGTCAGATGCCCGCGTTCGCTGCGTGATTGATTCAACACGTCTTCTCGCTTATCGTTACACGCAGTGCTGTTTAGATTAAGTAGATGCTTTCGTTTGGAATAGATAAAATCGGTGATGATGACCACGGACTTCTTGTTCAAATCGTCCGCGCGCGGGTCCCGGGCGCGTCGATCGACGTCGTCGGGACGAGTCGCTCACTTTCGCGATCTCGAGCTCGATCTCGAGCTCGCACGCTTGGGCGTCGCCTTCTTGGCCGAAGACGACGACTTCTTGGCCGACTTCTTCTTACCACCACCGATCTTCGGGATCGGTAACGCGCCGCCGTACAACCCGTACGCGAGCGCGCCGGCGCACGCCTGCGCCGCCATGAGCTTCGTCGGGCAGCACGAGCTCCCGCGCACGTACACGTCGAACAGGGAGAACGCATGCATAAGTAACATTACCTTCGCCAACGCTTTCTTCGTCGAACTCGCCGCTCCCGCGGCGATGTGCGACACCGTCGCCAACGTAAAGTCGCGCACGACGCATCGCGTAATCTTCTTCGCGATCGCCTGCGCGCCGTCTTCGATCACGCACGACACCGCGACGAGCGCGATGACGAGCGCTTGGAACTTGAGCGTTTTACCCAACATCTTTCTCGGTCGTCGTCGAGCTCGTCGCGCGTCGGAGTGCGGGACGCGCGCCGTTCGACGAGGGGAATGAGGAAAAAAGTCGGTTTAAGTTCCGCTTCGTTCCCCTCGGCGTCGGCATCGCCGCACACGTCGACGCGCCTCGCCCTCGGCGCGCGCGCACCGCGCGAGGCGATGACGCACGACGTCGAGCGAGACGTCCACGACACCGTGCGCGTGCTCGTGCGCGTGCGACCGCCGAACGCGAGAGAGATCGATGCCGGCTACGCGCCGTGCGTGCAGACGCACGGGACGAACGCGCTGACGCTCCAGCGCGGGAGCGTCCGCGAGAGCGTCGCGGGCAAGGCGACGCTGAGTTTCGCGTACGACCACGTGTGCGATCAGTCGTCGGCGCAGGAGGAGATTTTCGAACGCGTCGGACGCGACGCGGTGGACGGCGTGGTGGAGGGGTATCACGGGTGCGTGCTCGCGTACGGGCAGACGGGCGCGGGGAAGACGTACTCGATGCAAGGCGTGGATTTAGATCGCGACGACGACGTCGGAGGGTTTGAGGGTGACGATGATTGCGTCATGATGTCGCCGGGCGAAGCGGGAGGGGCGGAGGGGGACGCGCTGGACGCGCCGAACGCGGGGTTGATTCCGCGCGCGCTGAAGCGATTGTTTGAGCGATGCGAGTCGGCGAGGAACGCGGCGATCGAAGCGGGCGGGGCGTGCGAAATCGAAGTGAAGTGCTCGTATTTGGAGATTTATAACGAGACGTTGCGAGATTTGTTGATGAATACCGAGCACGATGGACCGGCGCCGAACGTGCGGGAAGACGCCAAGCGAGGCACGTTTGTGGAGAATTTGCACGAGGAGCGCGTGCACGGGGCGGAGCAGACGTACGAGACGTTTTTGCGCGGTGCGGCGAATCGTAGGGTGGGTCAGACGAATATGAATGCCGATTCTTCGCGTTCGCACAGCGTGTTCACGATTTCGGTGGAATCGCGCACGAAGGCGCATCCCACGGCGCCGACGACAAAAAAGAGCGCGCTTTTGCACTTGGTCGATCTCGCAGGGAGCGAGCGGCAGAAGAGCACGGACGCGGCAGGTGAACGTTTGAAAGAGGCGAGCGCGATTAATAAATCGCTCAGCGCGCTCGGGAACGTCATCAAAGCCCTCGTGGACGTGGCCGACGGCAAGGAACGACACGTGCCCTACCGCGATTCCAAGTTGACGTTTTTGCTCAAGGACGCGCTCGGCGGACGCGCGCGCTGCACGCTCCTCGCGTGCGTCTCGCCGGCGCATGTGAACGTGGAGGAGACAATGTCTACGCTGAAATTCGCCCAGCGCGCCAAGCTTGTGAAAGTCCGCGCAGTGGCGAACGAAGAATCCGTCGGATCAGCGAACGAGCTCGCGGCTGAGGTTGGGCGTTTGCGAGCGCTCCTCGCCGAGGGTGGCGGCGGCTTGAACGACGTCGACGCTCGAGCAAAGATTGTCGAACTCGAAGCCATCATGGCGAAGGCGAATCGCGCGGCCGCGGCTGCGGCAAAGGATAGCGAAGAAGAGCTCGCGAAGCTGAAGAGCAAACTCGAGCACGCCAAGGATTTATGCACGTGTTTGGACAAGAATTTGCAATCCGCCAAGATGGTGATTCGTTTACGCGATGAGGCGCTCAAGCGCAAAGAGTTAACGCCAGAGTCGGTGAATGCGGAGATTGAAGAGCTTCGAAAGCAGAACGAACACCCACCCGAGGTCGTTCGCGTCCGCATCGAACTCGCGGCGTTGCAAGAGCGCGCTGATCGCCTTCAAGCCGAGAATGAGCGCTCCGCCAATCGCGGACGTTTAGCCACCGCCGAGGAGGAATTGAAGGATTTGCGCAAGCTCGTCATCGCTGAGGGCGAACTTACGGCCAAAGCGCTCGACGAAAAAGCGGCTGCCTTGAAATCATTGGATGAAATCGAGGCGCAAAATCAAGTTCTCCAAGCCGCTGCCGATGCCGCCGAGCGTCGCGCGTTGGCGAGCGAAGAGACTGCGGAAAACGCTCGCGCGGCGCAACTCGCGGCGGAAGTTTTGGAGAACGAGCACAAGATGGCCAAGGAATCTGCGGAAGCCGACCGCGCACGCGTTCAAGCGACGTTTGAAGAGAACAAAGAAGTGATGGAAGAGATGTTTTCGAAGCTCGAAGTGCTCGCGGCGCACAAGGTGCAAGCTGACAAGGATAGAGCCGAGCTCGAGGCGCGCGTCGAGCTCGCCGAAGCCAAGGCGGCGGGTGCGAACTCGTCGTACGAAGAAACGACCAACGCGCTCGCGGCGGCCAAGGCGGAGTTGGAAACGATGCAAGGCAAAATAGATTCAGCGCTGAGCGCTCAAAAGGCTGAGCACGACTGCGAGCTGGAGAAGAAACGAGCTGAATTCGAAGCTGCCATAGGCGCCGCGACTGAGGCGGGCGAAGCGGCGATGGCCGAGCTTAAGACTGCGCACGTCGCCGAACTGCAGGTTCTTGCGCGCAAACACGAAGAAGCGCTCGCGAGTGTAAAATTCGACGTGGAGGGGGGATTCGAAGTCGAGCGTGCAGCGCACGAGGCGGCTTTGGAGAAACAAGCGGGCGAACTCGAGTCGAAATTCGCGGGTGAGTCTGCGACGGCGCGAGCAGAGCACACTCGTGCGATCGATGCGCTCAAGGAGGGCCACACTCGGGCAATGGACGCGTTACGCGAAGAGATGGCGAATGCGAAAGTCGAGCTTGTAGACGCGCACACGTCGAAACTCGCGGCGCAAGCGCAAGCGTTCTCGGAACAGATTGAGAAGATAAACGCCGCGCAGGCGGAAGCCTTGGAGGCACTCGAGCGCAAGCACGCAGAGGCCATGGCGGACGTGGAAGCACGTCTCGCGAACGCGCTCGAACAAACAGAGTCGACGTCGGCAGCGGACGCGCACGCCAATGAGTTGGCGGCGTTGAACGAAGAGCACACGAAGACGATGGAGGAATTAGAGCGCGAGTACAAGTCTCAAATCACAGATCTCGAAAACGAGCTCGCTGAGATGAGAAGGGCGCGTGCAGAGACAGAAGACGCCGTGCGCACCGAGCTGGTCGAAGAACACTCCGTCGCGTTAGAAGAGCAGAAGAGCCTGTTGAGCTCAGCTTTCGCAGCGGACATTCGAAACGCCGAAAAGAAACTCGCTGCGGCGCGAGAAGAGATTTCGCGAGCGAAATCTGCTGCGTCGGCTGAGTTCTCCGCCGCAGGGACCGCACAAGCTCAAATCCGTAAGCTACACGAGGAAATGGAATTCAAGGACGCAGAAATTGCAAAGTTGGAGCGAAAGCTCGCCGCGAACGACAACGCGACCGCAGATGGTGACGCGCACGCGAAATCGGATGCGCGTTTGGACTCCGCCAAGGCGGCTCGCAAGCGAGCGGAAGAACGCGCGCAAGAGATGGAGGCCAAGGTCACGGCGCTCATGCACGACGTTGATGAAGCAAACAAGTCTTCGCAGGCTACGAGGAGCAAGTACTCCACCGCGCGATCGCGCATTGAGTCTCTCGAAGTCGCCTTGCACGCGGCCAAGACTGAAATCGCACAACTCAAGGGCATCGAACCGCCACCGAGCGTCTCGAAGACGCCCGCGCGCACGCCCGCGGTGAAGCGACCATTAGCAGGTCGCACTCCTGGGAAGACACCGGGAACCATGGGCACAGCACGGCGCATCTTGAGTGATGTCAACGCCGACGAACCGCCGTCGAGCCCATCGCTCGCGCGACCGAACAAGCACATGCGTTTCGACACCAGCCCACCCGCAGGCGAGCGCGCGAAACCAATCACAGGCAAACATCGCGCCGAGCTCGAGGGTATACGCCGCGGCACCGGTCGCTTATTATCCAAGCCCGCCATGCGCGTGCAATCCGCCAAACCCGCCGACGAGTAGAGACGCCGCGCGCCTTTCAATTTCTACAAAACATGTACACTCACAACACCGCTACGAGACTACGCTACCCTACGCTACCCCAACCGCTCATGACTTCCCCTTCACCTCATCCAGATTCGCAAACACCGCAGCCGCTCGCGACGCGTTCATCGCCTCCGCCGCTCGCGCCTCCGCCTCGTACGCGTCCCTCACGTGCTGTTCCGACACCGCTCCCAACCTATCCGTCATCTCCGTCGTCACCCGCTCGATCTCTTCCATCGACGACGCGTTCTCCCGCATCGCTCCCGCGCTCCACTTCGCGAACGACGCGAGCGCGCGCTCGTTTTCAGCATTTTTCTCCGTCATCGCCGCGATTTCCCGCTGCGTCTTCTCCAGCGCCGATCTCTCCGCGCGTATGCGCTCCAGCGCGCGCGTCTGCGCGCGGTACACCTTGACGTAATTCCACAGCGTCTTAAACACCATCGCGCGCGCGTCGTCGCTTCGCGTCGACGCGCGCCGACGACTGACGCCGACGACGAGCGTTTTTAAATTTAAATTAAATTTCAAACTCGCCCGCACATTTGAACGCGCGACGCATCGCGCATCGCCGCCGAGCGCGCGAAAACGCACGCACACATGGACGCGCCCACGCCCGACGCCCCCGCGGCGACCGCGCCGACGCCCGCGCCGGCGTCGCCGAGCGTGAAACCGAAACGCGAACGTAAAAAAGTTGAAGTGTTTCAAGTCGTCGACGACGCGCCGAAGAAATCGCTCGACGTCAAGCCGGGACGCGGGACGAAGCTGTGCGAGATCCCGAACGTGGCGTTCAAGCTGTCGAAGATCCCGCGCAAGGAGGAACTGTTGAAGTTTGTGTATCGCATCCTGTACAAGGGGGCGGGCAAGCAACAAACCATCAAGCGGGACATCGGCGAGTTCTCGGGATGGACGTTCGAAAACGACGGCGAGCGCGCGGTGAAGGAAGATTTGCTGTCGAGGGCGTTTAAAGACACGCTGCACGATCTTCTGGACTTGTTCGAGCTGCCGCGAGGAAGCGGGGCGGAAGGGAAGAAGGAGGCGCAGGTGGCGCGTTTGATGACGTGGTTGGACGCGCCGAAGGCGAGCGGGAAAAAATCGTTGGAGGAGGCGGAGGCGAAGAAACGCGCGGCGAAGGAAAAGAAACGCGAACGCACGGCGAAGAAGACGGCGGCTAAAGCAAAAAAGACGGCGGCGGCGAAATCGTCGGCGGGTGGGTCGGCGAAGCAAGCAGCGTTGATTAAAAAGTTGAAGGCGGAGAACGCCGCGTTGCGCGCGAAAATCGCGAAGTTGACTGGAAAGGAAGAGGAGCCGGCGGAGGAAGAGGAAGAAGAGGAGGAAGAGGAAGAGGAAGAGGACGAAGAGGACGAAGAGGACGAAGACGAAGACGAGGAAGACGAAGAAGAGGAGGAAGAGGAAGATTCAGACGAAGAGTTCACGGAAAAGCCGGCGGCTAAAAAGCCGAAGCCGGCGCCCAAGCCGGCGAAACAACAATCTCCGTCGCCAGAACCGTCGCCGGAACCGTCGCCGGAACCGTCTCCAGTGAAAGCACCGTCGCCCGCGAAGGCGCCCACGCCCGCGCCCGCGCCACCGGCACCCAAGACGGAACCGCCGAAACCGGTCGAACCGACGCCGGCGCCTGCGCCTGCGCCTGCGGCGGAACCGACCAACCCGCCACCGACGGCGGCCGAGCTCGGTAGCGCTGTTCGAAGGTTACTAGTAAACGCCGACATGGAACAAGTTTCTATGAAGAGCGTTCGCAAGGATTTGGAAACCAAATTCGGGATGTCTCTGTCCGATCGTAAGGAGGAAATAAAAAGACTTGTCACCGAGTTTCTCGAATCGCGATAGACGTCGTTGTTTGTCAAACATCTCTTTGTTTATCCTTCTCTTTGTTACACGCTATGCTAATGTTCTAAGCCACGGCGACAACGTTGACGCTCAAATATCCGAGACGAGCGCCGTGAGGTGATTCTTCAACGTCGCGTCGCTCGTGTTTGTCGCGACGCGCTTTGCGATGCTTATCCAGGGTTCTCGAAGCGCCGGTTCGTTCGTGAAAAACTCGTTTAGGACGTCTGCGCGTCCTAAAAGAGTAGCGAGTAGTAAAGACCAGTCGGTACAACCCGCCTCGCGCGCGGTGGCGAGAAGCGAGGTGACGTAAGTGGCGTCGCTTTCGACTTTCGATCCGACGGCGCGCGTGGGATCGACGAGAAATAAACTCTCTGTGCGAGAACTTTGACTCGACGCCGCTCGTCGTAATTTTCCTTCTCGTAATCGCCGCGCTGCTAACTCGATACTGCCCGCGAAATCGGAGATGTACGCTTCACCATTCTCGTCCGTCTCGTGTTTCAAGTAAGCGACGCCGTCAAAGGACGTTTCGCTCATAAAAGCTCCCATCGCCGCGACATCGCGTTCGCGGCCCAGAGAGTCGACGTGCGACTTCAATAACAGTTGTTCTGGTTCACCAAGCGCAAGCTCACGATCTGCGCGCCCGCCTAACGCAATTACGCTGTTTGGCGGCGGAGCGATGACTTCAAGCACGCGCTTGAAGATTCCAGGCTTTTGATTTTCCTTCGCCGCTTCGTCTGCTGGCTGCAGTAAAAACTTGATGAGGTCTTCGACGAGCTTGTACTCGCGGGCTTCCAGCGCGGCTCTCATCACGCGCACGGCGATTTCACGTCCCATTGTTTCGCCCTCAAGTTTATCGACGACGAGAATGTAGCACGCCGCGATACGAATGCGCTTTAATTTCAACGCCTTGACACAAAGCTCGCTTGGTTTACCGGCATATTTGAAGAGCGATTCCCATCGCGTGTTGTCTGTCTTCCGCGCCACGCTCACGATGACGTCAAGATAATTTGGCAACTCCGACAGCAGTGCAATCGATTGCTTGAGTACTGTTTGTGACGTGATTTCGCGATTCGAGCGTTCCAGCGCTGTGAAGAGCAACCATTCGAGCGCATGCATGAAGTGCGGCGTCTGTCGTCGAGCGGCACGCGCATATCGCAACGCGGCGTCGTGCTGGCCAGAACTCAAAAGCTTGCGCAAAATGTAAGGCACAATTGTGTGCGATTTGGGTGCGATTGTGAAGTATGGCATGTCTACCGCATCTGCGAAGGAAAACTTTTGCGTCACTCCGATGATGCGATTCATATTCAGGCTCACGCTCATCGGATACAATTCTCGATCAAACTCGAGTTCTGGATTGTTTGCCGCGCGCTCAACGTCACACGACGTTGCGCCGTTGATGAGGATTTGTCGTAAGTCGCCATTCGGAAAGTAACATATGCGCATCCCTTCGGCACCATAGGCAAATACGCATCCCCCGTCCACAGAAAGCGAATCTCTCGCGTCGCTCTCAAAGTCGCTGCTTTCGTCCCCTTGCATCATCATTTCTTGCGGTGCGTTCGCGCTTCCAACGACCCAGAACTCCGCGACGTCATCAAAGAGCTTCACCTGATCGTACTCATCCGTCAAGTCTACGACGAAGAGTTCGCCAGCTTCTGTCAAAACTACGCACTCGCTCGGCGCTCGCTCGGGCGCCGCCGCCGGCGGCACCGCGCACATTCCTTGCACGCGCCCGCCCGCGTTTAAGGTTGTTTTCCGTCGCTGTCCCGCATCCTCGCGAACGTGGTGTGCGGAAATCGCTCCCACGTTCGATGACATTTCTTCCACCTCGTACACTGCTATTTCGCCATTCGAGAAGCTCACGAGTAAGAATTCTCCGCACGCGTATGCGCCCGTCGCCTCGGATGGTAGCGGCATCGTCATCAAAAGGTCACCCTTTCCGCCGTCGGCGTAAAAGCTAATGCCGTACGACAACTTGATAGACTTTGTAAACATCCTCGTTCTACCTAATCGAGCGACGATGGCGAGTACCGGCTGCAACACGCTACGCTGCCGCCCCGATGTCGGCGGTGCCGGTTGCATCCAATCGAACGCGATTGCCTCGAAGGAGTTCTCCTCTTCCACGTCTCCTAACTGACTCCAGCATTCACCGCGCGTGTCAAACACGACGCATCCTCGCACGCCTCCGACGGCGACTCGATCGCCGCTCGGGCTCATTCCCGCCACGCACATGGGCCACTGACGCTGGACGTACTCGCTCGGACACACTTCCTGTCGCGCGTGAACTCTGGTGCTCGTCGCGCTCGAGGCGACGATAAAAATACGATCGTCACCAAGAAGCAGTGATGCATCATCGTGATCGCAACCGCCATCGTATGATCGAGGGGCGACGCGACTGTTCGACACGCTCTTCGCGAGCGCGTACTCTAAAACTTTCGAACCAGACTCGGACCGCACCGGGACGAACAACGCGTAGTCGCCGACGCCCCACGCGGGCGGGGCCAGACAAGCGCCCATCTCTGGCACTTCCTCGTCACCCGTGAACGTCGCGCGCGGCGAAGACGATGTTCCCACCGCGCTATCGCCGCCGCCGTGATGTAAAGTACACATGAGCAAACATCCCGATTCGCTCCACACGCTCACGCCGCGCCGACGCCAACCGACGGCGAGCGCTCGCCCGTCGTTCGACCAAGAAGCGTGCGCTAACGCGCCAGTGTCTTCCACGCCGAAGCCCCACGGACTTAACCCGAAAACATGTCGCGGTTTCGCGGCCTCCGACGTCATCGCGTCGTCGTACACGCGGATTTCGCCGTCGGCTGTGCCGAGCGCGAGCCGCCGCGAGCCTCGATGAAACGCGGCGCACGTCGCCGGACACGGGAACGCATCGAACCAGTTCCTTCGCCGCACGTCGCCCGCCGCATCAATCTCCAGCGCGCACACCGCTCCCGCATCGAACCGCACGACCACCGTACCGGTATCGCGGCACCACGCCACGCTCGTCGCGCCGCCGTCTCGTTCGCTCCGCGCGCACGTCGCGCTTCGCCCCTCCGACCCCTCCTCCCAGCACAAAAACACCACCCGCCCCCTATCCGTCCCGACCACGATTTCATCGTCATCGCTCGCGCAACACGTCGCCCGCTCGCCGTCGTCCAACGTCACGACGCGTTCGATCTCCAGCGTTCCCTCAAACTCGCCGTCGCTCCGCGTCGTCGCGCTCGCCCTCGATATATAAACCTCCCCATCCGCGCTCACGCTCACCAGCGACGTCCCCAACCGTTCATCGCGTCCCTCTCGCCCATCCTCGACGTCCCACCCCCCCCCGCGTCCCGCGCGCGCGCACCGCGTCGCGCCGACGCCTCGCGCCAACCGCACGCGACGACGCGTTCGCCCCGCGCGCGCGCGTCCGTCTCGATCCTCCCCACTTCGCGCCCGCTCCGGCCGTGCCGTCCGATCGCGCGCGCCTCGACGCCGCGCGCGTCGAACGCGGCGAGGAACGCGCCCTCGCGGTGCACCGCCGCGCCGCACGCCGTCGTCGCGTCGTCGTCGTCGGTGGCGTCGGTGTTCGCGTCGCCATCGCGCGTCGTCGCGGCGTCGCGAGGCGTCGCGCGCGACGCGCGGTCGTCGCGCGCGCGCGCGCGCGTCTTGGG
>MDSW01199305.1_pt1 | contig 15546 bp, 16 predicted proteins | sample 811171 | NCBI WGS metagenome assembly MDSW01 (sample SAMN05326641, study PRJNA326480) | marine metagenome | isolation source: seawater | place: Atlantic Ocean: North West | collected 2012
ACCTCCTCCAACAAATGAAATTCTATAAGGGGTTCTTGTTATAATCATTTCAAATTATTTATGTACTTATTGATTATATTGCAAATATATTTAACTTGTTTTTCTGATAGCTCATAAAATGAAGGTAAATTGATAGAATTTTGTGATAATTTATAAGCAATTTTATTATTTATGTCTTTCTTATACATAGGCAATGAGCTTAATGGGTAAAAAAAAGGTCTTGAGTCAATATTATATTTTTTTAAGAAATTTATTAATTTTTCTTTATTAATTTTTAGTTTTTGATCAAAAACTATTGTTGTCTTCCAGTATGAGTTATAAGTATATTTTTTTTGTGCATTAAGTGTGATTTCAGTGTTTTTTTTTAAAACTTTAGAATACCAATTAAATATTTGTCTTTTTTTATTAACAATATGATTCAATCTTTTGAGTTGAGCACAACCTAAAGCTGCCTGAATATTAGATATTTTATATTTTAAACCAGTATAATGAGGAAAGAACATTTTTTTTTCTTTAACTACTCTGCCCTGATCATGTATTATTTTAAATTTTGCATAAAGTTTTCTATTATTGGTTACAAGCATTCCACCTTCACCAGTGGTTATAGTTTTAGTTCCATGAAAAGAAAAAACACCACAATCAGATAATGTGCCTACATATTTTTTTTTATATTTTGAACCTATAGCCTCTGCGGCATCCTCAATTACATATAGCTTGTGTTTTTTTGCAATTTTATTAATTTCATCCATTTCACATATAGATCCATATACATGAACTGGTATTATTGCTTTTGTTCTTTTATTAATTTTTTTAAGTATATCTTTAGGATTAATACACCATGTATCTTCAAGTATATCAGCAAAAACTGGTTTAGCTCCTACATATTCAATTGCTGAAGCGCAACTAATCCAAGTTGATTCTGGTACAATTACTTCATCACCTCTTCCTATTCCCATTGATTTTAAAGCTATATGAATTGCTCCAGTACAACTTGAAGTTGCTATAGAATAATTAACATTAAATTTTTTTGAAAATAATTTTTCAAATTTAATTATGTAATCAAAACATTTATTTCCCCATCCATTTTTTATAGCATCGTATACTAAATTTATTTCATTTTTTGTTATTGATGGATGGGCAATTGGAATTTTTTTCATTTTCATATTTTTAAACTTTCAAAATTTTTATCCTTTTTTGAAATAACTATCGGTTTAATTGGCCAATTAATATTAAATAATTTATCATTGTATTTAAAACCTGTATCACCTTTTTTATTATAAATTTTAGAATGATGATATAAAACTATAGTATTTTCTTTAAGAGTTAGAAAAGCATTTGCGCAACCTTTTGGTAGCAAAAGAACAGTTTTATTTTTTTCATTTAGTTTAAAGCTTTGCCATTTTAGATATGTTTTTGATTTTTTGCGTAAATCAACAACTACATTAAAAATTTCTCCTTTAATACACGTAACAGACTTTTTTTCTTCAAAACCTTTTTTTTGAAAGTGAAAACCTCTTAATGTACCTTTTTTTATATTAATAGATAAATTAGATTGTTTAATTATGAAATGTAATTTGTTTGATTGCAGTTTTTCCCAACAGAATGTTCGTGAGAATTGCCCTCTAATATCTCTGAAGATATTAAAGTTTAGAAGCATAACATCTTGTAATTCAGTCTTAGTAATTATCATGATTTTATTATTATTGGATAATTTGGAAATGGAATAATGAAAGATCCTTTAAATCCATTTTCTTTACATAATTTAATTATTTCATTTTTGAAATTCCAAGCTAGAATAATTATTATGTCTGGCTTGTACGCTAAACCCCTCTTCAAACTAACTATTTCTATTTTTGAGCCTGGAGTAAACTTTCCTTGTTTTAATTTATTATTATCAATGATAAATTTAATATTTTTATTATCCAATTGACAAAAATTTAGATAAGTTTGACTTCTAGCAGATGAACCAAATCCAATTATTTTTTTATTTGAAAACTTGTTAATCATATTTAAAGTTTTTTGTCTGTGGGTGTAAACTTTTTTAGCAAATAATTTCCAATTCTTTATAGAATTAATTTTTTTATTATTTTCATTTTTAATTAAATTGATTATTTTTTTTGAGTGATTTTTGATATTTTTTTTAAAAACCATGACCCAAGAACCACCGCTAATTTTACTTTTAGTATATTCAACAATATATAATTTATGATGTTCCAAGAGTTTGCTAAAAGAATTAATTGTGAAATAACATAAGTGCTCATGATATATTGAGTCATAATGTAATTCATTTTGAATAATTGCAGCATCATGAAATTCAATTACTCCAAAAGATTCATTATTTAATAAATTTTTAATACCTTTAATTACTGAATTTAAATCACTTACATGAGGTATAACGTTTCTTGCAATTACTAATTTTGCTGAACCATATTTTTTTTTAATTTTATTTGAAGTTTTATGATTGAAATATTCACATATAGTACGTATTTTATTTTTATTATTAGCAATTTTTACAATATTTTTAGCTGGATCTATACCCAAAATATTTTTAAAATTATGTTTTTTAAATTCTTTAAGAAAAGTGCCGTCATTAGAAGCCAATTCAATTATTAAATCAGATTTTTTAATTTTAAGTTTATTGATTATAAATTTAAAAAATTTTTTTTGAATATTCTTTTACTTCTTTGGATGTGCCAGTAACCCACACATAACTATTAAATAGTATTTCTTTATTAATTGTTTCATTTAATTGAATAAGTTTAGTTTTTTTAGAGTAAGAAATTGTTAGAGGGTATTCTTGTTTATATTCTTCTCTTTTATCTAAAAGAGAATTTGCTAATGGTTGTAATCCTAAGTCTAGTATTTTAACAATTTTTTTTGAATTACTTATTCTGCAAATATTATTATATTTAATATTATTTATAGCCATTTAAGTTTTTCATTTATTTTTTTATTTTTTATTAATTCTTTTATTTTTTTTATTCTAATACATTTTGATGAATTAAAAGTTTTATAATTTAAATTAATAGTTGAAAAAAAATTAATTATTTCAAGTCCTCCATTATCTAAATTATATTTCGGCTTAAAGTCTTTTTCAAAAAATTCATATATTTTATTAAAACTAACTTTATAAGTTCTGGGGTCAGAATGTTGATTTTTAAAAATTAAATTTGTATCACTGATTAAACTTTTTACCTTATTTGCCATTTCTTTCACAGTGTAATTTCCCTCATCTATTCCAACGTTAAAAGCTTGATTATTAAGATCTTTATAATTTTTATAATTTACAACAGCATAAAAAGCTAAACATAAATCATTTATATGCACTATTGGTCTCCAAGGAGAGCCATCAGACATTATTTGTATTTCTTTTGTTGTAAAGCCATATGCTAATAAATTATTATAAACAATATCACATCTCATTCTTGGACTAGAACCAAAGACCGTAGAAGGTCTTAGAAATACAACATTAAAATTTGAATCTGATAATTTTTTTAAATCTTCTTCACACATCCACTTAGATTTAGCATACGCTGTAATAGGATTGATTATTGCTGTATCTTCATTTATTTCATTTTTAGTTTTGCTTATTCCATATATACTTTGACTTGAAGCAAAAATAAATTTTTTAACTTTATTTTTTTTTGCATATTCTGCTAATTTAATTGTTGCTTTGTAATTAATATCGTAAGTATTATCTGGATCTAATTCACCTAATGGATCGTTTGAAATACTTGCTAAATGAATTACGCAATCAATACCATTAAAATCACTTATTTCTATATCTCTAATATCTTTTATTAATGTTTTATATTTAGGTTGTATATTTTGTAATAAACAATCTTCATAATAATTGTTATCCAATCCCTTCACGTTATAACCTTTTTCATACATAAAGTTTCCAAGGACTGAACCAACATATCCATTAATTCCTGTAATTAATATATTCATAATTTAATATTCAAAATAATTAATTAAATTAATAATCATAAAAAAAATCATATTGTTTTTAAATCTTTTTTGTCAACAATATAAATTGTATTTGCCCTAGATCCCTTTCTTGGATTGGTTATATATATACAAACAATTTTATAAATATTTTTTGAAAAAATTTCATATCTATATTTATTTATTATTTTTAAAACTTGCATTGAGGAATTGAATCCTCTTAAATCTTTTACATAAAAGCAAATTACATTTTTCCAAAATTGACACAAAGATTTAGTTTTTTTAGAATCAGTAAATACAAAAGAGGTATTTTTTGTATTAAATTTTTGAAATTGATAAATACTAGACCCAGATCTTGAAAAAAAAACAAAATTAGTTTTTCTAATTTTATTAAAATTAAATGAATTCCATATAGATATATTTTCAAAAGTAGAATTATTTATATTTATTTCAGATTTATCCTCAACAAAAGTGTCAATTTTTTTAAGATTATTAATAAAAGCATTAAGCCAAGAAAGAGTATTATGCCAATTGTCAGATGTTGCAGTTTCATCACTAAGCATAATTACATCAGTACCTAAGAAAAAATCTGAAGAAATAGATGTAACTTCACTTTTTGTTGGCGAAAATCTTTCTATCATTGAGTCAAGATTCTCAGTTGCTACAATTAGAGACTTACCATATTTTTTTGTACATTTTGTTATTGAATAAATTGCATTGTATAATTTCTCATTACCAATTTCAGCAGCTAAATCTCCTCTATCAATCATAATAATGTCAGACTCTTTAATTATTTCTTCATAATTTTTTAATCCTTCATGATTTTCTATTTTTGATACAAACAGTTTTTCTGGAAATTGTTTTCTCAAATTTTTAATTAATTTTGAAGATTGAATAAAACTCAATCCAACTGCATCATAGTTTATATTATTTATCTTATTTAAAAATTTTTTGTATTCTCTTAGCTGAATTTTATCATCATAAACAGCATTAGGAAGATTAATTCCTTTAAAAGGTTTCAGTTGAAAATTTTGCTTTGATTTAATTAAACAATAATTATGTTTAATTTTCAATACATCAAAAATATATTGTCCATCTGACATAGAACACTTTTTCAATTTTTTTATTTTAGGTAAAGGCTTGGTGATAGGAATTTTTTTAAAATACTTATAATTATTAGGTTTTTTAGTAAAATAAATGATAAATTTTTCATTTTTTTTAATGTGAATTATATCAGTATTAGCAGTTCTAGGCTTAATACCAGGAATATCAATTAGTAACACAGCATTAGCAATATTTTTTTTTATTAATGATGATGTTTTTTTATGCCAATTGATTGTGTTATGACTCCCATTTAATCTTAACAAATTTGTAAATTTGCTAATTTTTCTGATGGATGTAATATTTGCTGTAGCAGGTCCAATTGTGGGTAGTATTTTCATTTAAAAATTGATTATTATTACTTTATAATTTTTTTACAATTAAAATATTTTGTTAATATTTATATGTTTATTAAGTATTATAGCTTCTAATTATAATGAAATTAATATTGTAACCAATCTTCAATATTCCAATTTAATAATTTTCCAGTTTCGATTATGTCATCTTTAAGTATAGATTTAATTAATAAGAGAGATTTTTTGTCTATTCTTCTATTGTAATAATTTTCAGGATTCGAAACTCTAGATTGAAGTTTATCTAATTTTTGTAAATTTAGAAATTCATATATTTGATTCATTTCTTTTATAGGATTTTTAATTAAATTTTCAGTTTTTAGAAAAAAAATATTTTTTTTATTAAATATATTAAATGCTTGTTTTATTTGAGTAGAATACAAGCTCCTATGCAAATAAGAAAAATTTCTATTTTTACTTCTAAAATTTTTATTTTTTTCTAATTCGAATAGTAAAGAATCATAAAAATTTTTATTTTCTAATCCAGCATTTACATTTTTATTCCAATGAGAAAAACTCCTTAAAATTGGATTTCTAAGAATTATTATTATTTTTATATCTTTATTATAATGCCATAATCTTAATAAGCTATTATCCCAAAAGGTATAAATTGGTCCATTTGTACCAATCAAATTGTTTTTTTTTATATTTTGAAAAAATTTATGATAAATATCGAAATCAGTTATTTTAAAATTAATACCAAAAGGCTTAAATAGATGATCATTATCAAAAAATTTTGGTTCATCAGAACCATTTTTACCAATACCCATCGAAATTTTAGGATGTAAATTCAGATAATAATAGAGACCCGATGTACCACATCTTTGAGAGCCACAAATCGCAAAATTAACTATTCTTTTATGAGTTTCAAAATTTAATTTTAAAAGAGTGTTTAAAAAAATATTTTTAAAAATTAAGAGAAATTGTTCATTATTAATTAACATTATTTTTTAATTTTAAAATTTTTAAAATATTTTTTTATTTTTTTTTCAAAATTTATTTTATCTTTAGGCTTTGTTAAGTAAAGATATTCTTGATCAGTTATATAACATCCTAATTTTTTTTTCTGTATTAATGTTGGTATCAAATCTTTACTTAAAGAAAAATTGTCATTTGTCTTAATAAATTTAAATAAAGTTTTTTTTTCAATTATAAAATAACCTATATCAACTCCATTATTTGAATTATTTTTTTTACCATATGCCGAAACTAAATAATTATCATATTTAATATTATTTAAATTGCCATATTCTCCAATATTTTTTTTATTTGAAAATACAGTATTCATTATTGGATAATTAATTTTTTTGTAGTGTTTTATTATTTTTTTTTTATTTATAGGCCAAAAATTATCACAATAGATTAGTAAAAAATAACTATCTAATAAATTGTAAGCATCCACAATTCTTTTTCCTGTATTAAATTTAATTTGACCTTTAGAAAATTGAATATTAAAGTTTTGATATTTAGAATAATTTGAAATTATTTTATTTGATTTATATCCAGTCAAAATTAAGAATTTTTTAAAACCTTCTGAATAAAGATAATTTAAATGATATGATAATAATGGAATGGAATTAATATTAACCATACACTTTGATATGTGATTTGTAAGTGGTTTAAGTCTATTACCTTTTCCACCTGCTAAAATAACTACTTGGTCAATATTAATCATTTCTATTCTAACATCCATCGATTATTCGTTAAAAAGTTTGGAGATATTAGTAAATCTATATCTTCATAGTTATTATTATACCCAACAGAATGAAAATCATATGAATTGTATAGAGTCCAGAATTTTTTTTGTAATTCTTTATCCTTATCATTTAATATTAAATTTTTAGAAATAAACTTCAAGCATTCTTTTGCAAAAAACAATATTTCATCTTCATTATGTTTAATTATTTTAATATTATTTTTATCAAAAAAAGCCCAAATATTATTTAGATTAGTTTGCTTTTCCAAATCAAAAATTTCTTTAAAAGTAAGATTTTTTTTTAATATTTTCTGAATAATAATTATAAGGTAGCCATATTTGATCTGGAAAATAATTATGGATAGATAAATAATTCCTTATGCCACAGTGAAAAATAGGTTTTTTAAATATTTCTCCCAATCTGTCGTATCCAGTTCCATTACTGAAAAAAAAATTACAATTTCCAGCAATTAAAATATCATATACATCAGATTGATATTCACTTTTTGAATAATCAAAATAATAGTTACTTTCTATATTTATTTGGTTGGTTGTAATTTTGCCAACTCTTACAACAATAAATTTATTTTTAATAAAATATTCTATAGCTTTGACATATTTATTTATATCACCAAAATAGTGTTCAGGCCAATTTTTGTCATTATAGAAATATTTATCTAAATAATAATCTTTATCTTTCAATGAAAAACAAATTATTCCATTATTATCTTTAGGAAATAATTTCATGAATTTTTTAAATTTTTCTTTTTCAATTTTAGAAAATTTTACAGGAATTGATGTTTTTTTATTTAGATTTATAATACTATACTCATGATGGAAAATATTTTTTAACTCAGTATTATTTTTAATATTAAAAAATTTATCAAAAATTAAAAATGATGATATGTTTATAAATATAAAATATTTTTTATATTTTTTAATTAAATAATTATTATATAAATTAGAATTATATTTAATTATAAATATTCTATAGTTTTTTAGATAATTATTTTCCTTAAGATTATACAAATTATTTAATGTTGATATGGTTTGTCCAAATCGATCTGACAAATATATGAAACTATTTTTTCTTTTTTTAAATATTAAATAATAAATAAAAATTATATGCAAATCATAGATAATTTTAAATATTAAAATAAATTTATTCATTAATATTTTTGTGAACACTTTTTAAAGGCTTCTATATATTGACTTATGATTCTTTCTAAAACTTTAATTGATATTATACTAGGAGGATGAAATATTGTTCTATGATATCGACATTGAATTATAACATTATATTTATTGAACATTGTATCCTGTAGCATTTTATTAAACTTAATTTGATTTTTTGCATTATATTCAAAAGATTGTAATGCTCCTCTGCCTCTGACATTTTTAAAATAAGAATGAGAACTAAGTTCATAATTAATTTGTTCCTTAATTAATTTGTCTATATTTTGAACATTTTTAAGTAATTCTTTAGATTTTGAAATTTTTTGAACTTCTATAGAAGCTGCAACAGCTAATGGATGAGCATCATAGGTACTACCAAGAGGAATACGTCCAAACTTTTTTGAAATTTTTTCAGTTATTTTTCTATTTGTTATTACTGCACTAATTGGACCATAACCTGCAGATAATGTTTTACCAACACATAAAAAATCTGGTTCAATTTCATCATGATCAATACAATAATATTTGCCAGATCTTCCAAGACCGCTGTATATTTCATCTAAAATAAGATGGATGTTATATTTTTTACATATTTTTCTTATTTTTTTCCAATAATTTTTTGAAGGTGTAACATCGCCAACAATTTGTCCAGAAATAGTCTCAGCTACAAAAGATGAAATATTCTCAGGCCCAATACTTAGAATTTTTTTTTCAAAATTTTTTATTTCGAAATCAGTATATTTTTCTTCACTTTCAAATTTATTACCATATTTGAATTTGTTATGTTCATTGACAATTGATAAGTTTGTCGGAATAATTTTATCATATACATCATATATAGGAATATTTGTAATGCCATTTGCTAATAAAGTATTCCCATGAAATGACTGGTCTCTTGATAAAAATATTTTTTTTTGACTATTGCCAAGAGTCTCATGATAAAGAAAACTTAATTTTAAAGCAGCTTCAATTGACTCACTGCCACTACAACCAGAATACCATACAGCATTTAATTTTGAAGGTTCTTTTTTTACTAAAATTTTTGAAAGTATTTCTAATTTTTCATTTTTATATTCTAGGTTGCTTAAATAAGAAAATTTTTTCATCTGTTCTTTAATCGAACTTATGACTTTTTTATTATTATAACCAAGAGTTACACATGCTGCATAACCTGATGTCATATCAACATATTTTTTATTATTAATAATTAAATTAATTCCATCAGCTTTTTTTACCGTAAAATGATTAGTATTAGATATTCTTCTTACTGTGTTTTTCATTATCTTTTTTAATTTTTGCAATTGTTTCTTTTAAAGTATATTTTTGTTTCCAATTCATTTTCTTTTTGATTTTATCAATATTTGCATGAGTTAAATTCATCTCATTTTTTCTTCTTTTAGTAAATTTAATTTTATTAGAAAACATTTGTGCTAGTTTAAGCATACTAGTTTTTTTACCAGTTCCAACATTAAATATACCATTTAAATTTTTATTTTTTAAAGATAGTATAATAGCTTGAGTTATATCTTTCACATGTATAAAATCTCTAGATTGATCACCTTTACCTGTAATAGTTAATGGCAAAGCTTTTTTATAAAGTTCTATAAATTTTCCAAATGTTCCACTTGAGTTAGGTCCATAGGTATTAAATAATCTAAGAGAGATTACATCTAACTTATAAACTTTGCTCCAATGAAGGCACATTTCTTCAGATAAATATTTAAATAATGCATATGGATATTGAGGTTTTATTTTTGCATTTTCTGTTGTTGGATACTTATCTGCAATTCCATAACATGAAGCTGAAGCAATATTAATAAATCTTTTAATATTATTCTTTTTTGCAAATTCTAGAGTATTTAACGTACCTTTCATTATAGTATTAAAATATTTTGAAGGATTATTTATTGACTCCTGAATATCTGTTGGTGAAGCCAAATGGATAATTGCATCATATTTTATATTTAAATTATACCATTTGTTTTTTTTTGATATGTCAGCTTTTATAAATTTAATTTTTAAATTTTTATTTTTTTTTAAAATAATTGGTTTTTTAGAAGTTATATCTATAACAGTTATATCATAATTTCTCCTAAATAATTCTTCAACTAAATAACTCCCAATGAAACCATAACCTGCTGTAACTAAAACTTTCATATTTTTTTAGAAAAGTAAAACATTTCTATTTTACCATGTGAAGGATTATTATTGCTGACCTTTTCAACTAAATTAAAACCAAGATCATATATTTCTTTTATAAGTTTTTCATTTTGAGTAATATCTCTATTAATTTCAATATACAATTCTTTACAGTTGAATATTGTTTTTGTGCTTCCTTTAAACACAAGATATTCAGAGCCATCAACATCAATTTTAATTTTTGTTGGATATTCTAAATTATTTTTTTCAATAAATTCATCTAAATTTAATACTAATTGTTTCCTTATATATCCTTTAAATTCATTATTTAATTCTGGCGAAGGTTCGCGTATGTTATTTAAAGCCTCTCCTTTTGAAAATGATCTAAAATATACATCTAATAATTCATTTTTCTCAGCTACCCCAAAGGGAAAAATATAAATTTTTTTATCTAAATTATTTAAATATATATTTTCACTTAGTAATTGTACGTTTTGAATATCTATTTCAAAAGAATAGGTTTTTTTTACAAAATATGATGCAGGTATAGAATATATGCCAATATTAGCACCAATATCACAAAAAATATCGTCACTTTTTAAATTATTTAGAAACTTAATCATTAAAACTTCTTCTGAAAAAAAAGTTTTCACTCTCCAAAATAGCCTGCCATGACCGGTTCTAAATATAAATTTTTTATTTTTATATTTAATTGATGCGTATGGATTTAAAGATTGGATGAATTCATTTGAAAAACGATTATTTCCATTTAAAAATAAAATTCTAATTATAAATTTTGATAAAAATCTAAGAAACTTAATATAAACATTAGCTTCAAATCCTACAGTTTTCTGGTTTTCTGGAAGAGGATCAAAATAATTTTTAATTTTTCTAAACATTTAAATACTCATAGATTGTATCACTAACTGATTGAGGAATATAACCATTTTTTATTGCTAAATCAAAATTGATTAAATATGATTTTTTAACTTTATTATCTTCAGTAATGATTGTTTTTTTTGAATAAAAGTTACTGATAATCTCAATTAATTTATCATGTCTTATTGATTCTGAAGAAGCTAAATTTAATAGGTGAGATTTATTTGAATTATTCAACCATAAATTCATAAAATTATATAGTTGATGTACACTTATAATATTATTAAATAATGATCTCTTATTATTTACAAAAATTTCAGGGTATTTATTATTTTTAATAATATCAATGACCTTTGGAATAAAAGTTTTTGGCGAATTTAAGCCTAAAACACCAGGAAGTCTCAAAATTAAGTATCGAATATTTTTATTTTGTAATTTATTGATAATGATTTTTTCTGCTTTTATTTTACTTACGCCATAAGGTGATATATTTTTAGGAATAGTTGTTTCATAAATTATATCTTCAGGTCTTTCTCCATAAACTGACATACTTGATAAAAAAACAATTTTTTTAACATTTGTTCTTATTACCCAATTCAAAATATTATCTAAGTATTTGATATTATTTGTTAAATAATCAATTTCATTATTAGTTGTAAAAGGTGTAACAGCTGCAGAATGAATAATTGCGTCAATATCATTAGGAAAATTATTATCAGAAAATTTAATATTTGTTTTTAAATACTGAATATTTTTATTTTCTATTTTTGAAATTTTTGATCTATAATTTGCAACAACTAAATTTTTATTACAAAAGGTTGTCACTAAATAAGAACCTATAAATCCACTTGACCCTGTTATAAGGATTTTTATTTTAAACCTCCTAATAAATTTTCTTCATTTAAAGAATTTTGTGACACTTCATTAAATAAAAGTAATTCATTTAATTTATTAAAGTCATTTTTTGATTTAGCTACTATATTTTCTAGAATAATATGCAATTCAACATTTTGTCTTAAAAATAATTTGAATATTTGATTTCTTAATTTGTTATCTGAAGGCAAAACATAAATGCTTACCATCATAATACCTACATATTCTCTAGAGTTTTTAATTAAGTCATTAAGCTGTAAATAAGAATTTTTAAAATATAGTTCATTTGAAGACATCTTAAATTCTATATTATTTATATTACAGTAATCTCTAAAAATTATATTTTGAGCAGGAACTGGCATACTATATGGTCCAATGCTATTGTGAGTACAATAGCCTCTTAATCCACTTTTTTTCAATTTATTTTTCAAAGTTCTTTTTAATTTTTAAATAATCTAATCCAAAATTAGTGGCAGGTAGAACCTTAATTGGTGTATAAAAATTTCCCAGACCTTTTTCAGAACTAGTATATGGTGAGAAAAGTGATTTAAATCTTACATTAAAAGAAAATCTTGTTTCATTAGTTGTATTGTTAACACTACCGTGTATCATATTTGGAGAAAATATTAAAAATTCACCATTTTGAATTTTAAGCCATTTTATATCATTTTTTACATTTTTAAAAACTTCATTCCTGCCTCCTTTTTTCATCCAATTAGTAAAATTTTTTTGTGCTTTTATATTTTTTTTCTTTGGTAGAATAAAGATAGATTTTGATTTATCAACATCTGTAAGAGGTATCCATAATACACATTGATATGGAGACTCTCCACTGTGAGGATCCAAATGAATAGGAATATTAGAAGATTTATCTTCAGGCATCATTATACTAAAATTAATTTTAGATTGCATAGCTAATTCATTAGATACAATATTTTCAATTGTATTTTTTGCCAAAGAAAAAAATGTTGGTTTAAACCAATCTTTTTTATTTAATGAATTATAAATATTCATTCTTATTGGATTAATTTTATCTTTTTTTAAAATTTTATGGAAATCATCAAAAATATTTAAATTTTTTAATTTATTCTTATATTTACTTTCAATTATTTTTTTTATTGAAGATTTTATTGTATTAAAACCGTCTATATTTTCAATTTTTTTTATAATATATCCATTTTTCAAAAAACTAACCTGATCAATATTATTAAAATCATCAAAACTTTTGTATATTGTCATTTAAATATTTTTTTTAAATTCTAAACCTTGCATAATAATGTCATCAATATCAACATATCTGTATGTTCCCATTCTTCCTACAGAAATTATTCCTTCAGGCAATTCATTAATATATTTTTCTGCTTTTTCTACCTCAGCTTTGATCATAGTAGGATAAAGTTTATTTCTCATTGAAGGAACTTCAAGTGTAATTAGAGAATTTTTAGATTCATGCAGTGTAAATTTCTTGAATTCAGTAACTCTAGTTTGCTGCTCCCCTAAATTTGGGTAGTAGATAAAATATACATCTTTTGGTAGAACATTTTCATTTGGTAAAACTATTTTATAAAAATCCCTACCAACATATGCAAGCTCACCATAACAATTATCAAGTAAGATATCAGGAGAAATAGTATTCACAACTAGATCTCCACTAATTTTTGCTCCATCCTCCAAATAGACAGTTTTTTTATCAAGATCGATATTTTTAAGACCATTACCCAAAACTAATTCACTTCCGTTAAGTGCAAATTCAAAAAAATCATTATAACCATTCTTTGCTAATGGATAAGCATTTATATAACCTTCACTAAACTCATATCTCGACCCAGTTTCAAGAGGTTTTCTTTTTACTGTAGCTTCAAAACCAAAATCCATTGATCTGTTGTCTTCTAGTTGCCAAGCTTTTAAATTATAGTGCTTATTGAATCTTTCATAAAGTTTCGTACCAACCCTACCAGTCCAATATTCTTCAAAATTTGAAGACTTAGTTTCTTTTGGCAAATTATTTATTTCTTCAATAATTTCTTTTCCATCTTCAAAATTTTTGACATCATCTAAATGAATTGGATAACTTGCAAAATAATCTTCATTTGCTTGATAACTATAATTCATTTTTTCTAAATGACGCATTGGGACAACTTTATTAAGGTAATCAAAAGCAGCTTGATTTTCTTCTGGTCCTATAAAATGTCTAGGTCCATAGGTAAAAGGGTGTCCTCCATGCCAAAAAGTTCGAACTCCTCCACCTACAATTTTAGATTTATCAACAACTATAACTTTCCAATTTTTGTCTAATAACATTCTGCAAAACATCATACCTGAAAAACCAGAACCAATAATAACTGCTGTTTTCATATTTTGTTAAATTGTATTAGCAAGAGAGACTTTTTCTGCAAATTCAGGTGATACCATTTCTTCTCCAGTTACTTCATCCCAAACATTACAATCTTTACATATACTTATTCCATTTTTTTCATGGTTTAAGTGCATTTCTCTTCTTATGTTCATTATTTTTGATTGCCATAAATCCTTAACTGAACTTTTTAAAATAGATCCTGTAGGGAACTTATTATTGTAATCAACATTACAAAGAGGAACATCTCCATTAGCAAAAAAAACCATCAAAGACCATAATGCGACACAGGGTAAATTTGGCTCATAGCTTTTTGATACTGCCTTAAAATTATCCAATTGCCCTCCCCAATTAAAAATATCATGATAATAAATTCTATCTACTGGTTTTGCATATTTTAACCAAAACTCCTTATAATCTTTCCATTCATCTTTATTAGTTTCTTGTCTAATCATTCTTACCCATACTCTACATTTAGGGTTTATTTTATCTCGAAGTTTAAAAAAATTAATTGCATTTTCAAGAACTTCATCAAAATTTAATCTAACTCTTATTTCTTCAAAAACATCTTTTTTTAGACTATCTATTGAAAATATAACTTGATCTAAACCGGCTTCAAGAAGCATTTCTGATCTTTTATTATTCAAAAGTGAAACATTAGTAGCAATTGTGACATTCTCAATCCCATTATCTTTTAAGTATTTTACTCTTTGAGGAAGTTTTTTATCAACTAATGGCTCACCATCTCTATATAAGCTAACTCTTTTTAAAAAATGCTTGTTTTCAATTAAATCATCACTAATTTTTTTAAAGACATCATCTTTCATTATAGGATAATTTCTTTCCCAGTCATTAATAGTACACATAGGGCATCGTGCATTACAAGCGTTAACAGTCTCAATTTCAATGAACTTTGGATATTCAAGAAGGCCATCAAAGTTATCTGCCGGATCTATTCTCTTATTTAAATATTCTTTAAAATTTTTTTTAAAATTATTCATATATTAATCTTTTATTTGACCCAATTA
>MDSW01113345.1_pt1 | contig 15544 bp, 16 predicted proteins | sample 811171 | NCBI WGS metagenome assembly MDSW01 (sample SAMN05326641, study PRJNA326480) | marine metagenome | isolation source: seawater | place: Atlantic Ocean: North West | collected 2012
ATTTTTAATTAAATTTTTGCTATTTATTTCTAAAATTGCGTTTGGATTAATCATTCCATAATATTATCATAATCCGTTCTATTTAAGTCACTGAATCTTGTATAATTTGGATCAAAATGTGTTTCTATTGTGCCGATTGGCCCGTGTCTTTGTTTTGCAATTATTAATTCAGCTTTATTATAACTACCTTCACATAGTTCTCTCCACCTAGAAAATCTTTCATTATATTTATCATCGCTTTCTTCAGGTTTTTTAGTAGGTTGAAGTCTTTCTAAATAATAACTTTCTCTAAAAATAAACATCACTACATCAGAATCTTGTTCTATTGTTCCACTTTCTCTTAAATCTGCTAGTTGAGGTCTTTTATCTTCTCTTTGTTCAACTTGTCTTGATAATTGAGATAATGCAATTATAGGAATATTTAATTCCTTAGCAATAGCTTTTAAACCTCTTGTGATTTCAGATATTTCTTGAACTCTTCCATCATTTCTAACATTTGATGACCCTGACATAAGTTGCAAATAATCAATAATTATTAAATCAATATCAAAAATTCTTTTTAATCTTCTCGCTCTTGCTCTTAAAGAAGGTATTGTTAGTATAGGATTATCATCAATAACAAGATTTAAATTTTCAAGTTCTGAACTGATTTTAGCAATTTTTTTAAAATCTTGTTTATTAAGATCAGCTTTACGCATTTTATCACTACTTATTTTTGATTCTTGTGCTAAAATTCTTGTTGCAAGTTGTTCTGCTGACATCTCTAATGAAAAAAATGCTATTTTACCTCCATCTACAGTTTTTTTAACTCCAAACTCATCTTCTTTTTCTTTAAAATTTTTCGCTGCATTAAATGCTATATTGGTTCCTAATGCTGTTTTTCCCATAGAAGGTCTGCCTGCAATTATTATTAGATCAGAATTGTGTAAACCACCAAGTTTTTTATCTAAATCTTTTATCCCTGTTGCCAGTCCTGCTATTTTACCATCTCTCTTAAAAGATTGATCAATTACATCTATTGCAGATTTCAAAGCTTCATTAAATAGTGAATGTTTCCTATCGGCATTTCCTGTTTGTGATAAATTGTATAAATCATTTTCAGCATTTTCAATCAAATCTATTCCTTCTAAGTCATCTTCATTTGAAATAGTTTCTTGAATAATATTATTTCCCATGCCTATTAAATTTCTTTTTATATTCAAATCATATAATAATCTTGCATATTGATATGCATTTTGGGTAGAAGGAGATGCATCTTTTATTTGATTTAAGTATGCAAAATGGTCAAAATTCTCTTCATTTTCATTTTCAAGATAATTTTTTAAAGTTATTGGAGTAACTAAAATATTTTTGTCCAATAGCTGTTTGATAACAGAAAAAATTTTTTTATTTCTTTGATTTACAAAATGATCATCAGTTAAAAAATCTGATATCTTTTCATATGTTCTATTGTCCCATAGTAAACAACCTATAACTGCTGTTTCTGCATCAATATTTTCAAATTTATCTAATATATTCTCATCTTTTTTATCTTCAATATTATGAATATTTAATGTCATACCAAGTGCTTTAAAGTAAATAATATATTTAATAAAAAAAATACTCCTATTTTAACTAGAAATATCTTAACTAACTCTTAATATTTTGTGAATAAATTTTTATGTTCTTAAAACTGAGATTTTAATATCAGCTTCTATACCTATATATGGATTAATACTTATAGTATGTTCACCTAATAATCTAATTGGGTTTATTATTTTTATATCATCTGATAATAGAGTAATATTGTTTTCAGATAAAAAGTTTATAATTTCTTTTTTAGAAACAGCACCATATAGTTGATCTTTTTCATCAGCTTCTTTAATAAATTTAATATCTATTTTTTTAATATCCTCAATTAATTTTAATGCTTTATCTTTTTTTTCATTTTCTTTAATTATAATTTCTTCTTTAATTTTTTCATAATATTGTAAATTATTTTTGTTATCTCTAAGAGCCATCTTATTTGGAAAAAGAAAATTTCTTGCAAATCCATCCTTAACTACAACTTGGTCGCCAACCTTACCTAACTTCTTTATATTTGTTGTTAATATTACTTTCATCTTAGTACTGATTCTTTTGTGTATAGGACATTAAACTTAAAAATCTTGCTCTTTTAATTGCTATAGATAAGTCTTTTTGTTTTTTCCTTGATACATATGTTATTCTACTAGGTATAATTTTACCTTTTTCAGATATATATCTTGATAATAATTTAATATCTTTATAATCTATGGTAGGTGAATTTTTTTGACTAAATGGACAAAATCTTCTTCTTTCTTCAAAAGGAGAATTTTTCCTATCATCTCTTTGTCTATTATTGTTTTTATTTCTCTTCATTATTATTCATTTTTGTAGGTAAATTTTGGTGTTCATTTACTTTAACAAACAAATGTCTTAAAATTTTTTCATTTTGGGTTAAGTTTTTTTTTATATTTTTAAGTTCTGATCCATTAATTTCAATTTGATAAAATTTATAAAATGCTTTTTTATAATTATTAATAGAATAACTTAAATCTTTGAGGCCCCAATCTTCTTTTTCATATATTTTACCATTTAAATTTTCTATAGTTGAATTAATTTTATCTTCTTCTTTTTTAATAATAGGATTCGATAAATCAGGACTAAAAAGTATAACTGCTTCAAATTTGTTCATAAACTCCTCGGGTATACTTAAAATATTTATTTTAAGTGAAGTTAATCTTGCCTATATTAAAAAATTAAAATAAATCAAGCTCAAAATGACAGTTATTGTATTTCCTGGTCAAGGTAGTCAAATTACTGGAATGGGTAGAGATTTCTACGATGAATTTCAGGAAGTTAAAGACACTTTTTCATTAATATCTGATATTTCAAAGATTGATTTGAAAGATATTATTTTTAATAATCCCTCAAATTTATTGAATGAAACTCAATATACTCAAATTTCAATTTTCACTGTTTCTTTGTCTTTATTCAAAATTTTAAAATTACAAAATATCAAGAATTTAAAAATAAATTTTATGTTAGGTCATTCACTTGGAGAATATACAGCCTTATGTGCAGCTGATATTATTTCAATAGAAGATTGTGCATATTTATTAAAAATCAGAGGTGAATTAATGCAAAAAGCATATGAACCTAATCAATCAGGTATGGCTGCAATTATAGGCATAGATTGCGATACAGTTGAAAAGATAATAACAGATAACAAATTAAATGTACAAATTGCAAATGATAATTCTCCTATTCAAATAGTTATTTCTGGAAAAAAAGAAGACTTATTATATTCAGAAATTTTTTTTAGAAACTCTGGAGCAATAAAATTTATTTTATTAAATGTCTCTGCAGCATTTCATTCAAATTTAATGAAAAAAGCCGAAGAAGAGATGTTAAATTTTATCAAAAAAATATCTTTTAAATCTTCTAATATAAGCATTATTTCTAATTATTCTGCTGAAAGTACTGATGATATTTCAGTTATAATTAACAATCTTTCCAAACAAATGTCAAATAAAGTAAGATGGGTAGAAAGTATAAAAACATTAGAGCAACTAAAAGAAGAAAATATTATAGAAATTGGACCAGGAAAAGTTCTTTCAGGATTAATAAAAAGAATAAGTAAAAAATTTAAATTAATTAATTTTAATGATATAAATGATATTCTAAAAATAAAAAATGAAACTTGATTTTAAAGATAAAAAAGTATTTTTAACTGGTGCCTCTGGAGGTATAGGAAAAAATTTAGCTGAAAAATTTATTAGTAATGGTGCAAAACTAATATTAACCTCCTCTAATGAAAAAAATTTGAATGCTTTAAAAGATATTTATGGAGAAAATCATTTATATTATTTACTAGATTTATCTGATTCAGATAAATTGAATGATAATGTTAAAAAAATTAAAGAAGAAAATAATGATATAGACATATTAATCAATAATGCTGGTATAGCTAAAGATAACTTATTATTAAGGATGAATAAAGATCAGTGGCAAGATGTTATTGATATAAATTTATCATCTAACTTTTATATTATTAAAAACATATTGCCTGCTATGATTAAAAACAGAAAGGGAAAAATTCTTGGCATTACTTCTGTTGTCGCATTCTCTGGAAATCCTGGACAAACAAATTATACAGCATCAAAAGGAGGGATGATTTCGATGTACAAATCGTTAGCTATAGAAGTTGCACAAAGAAATATAAATGTTAATCTAATAGCCCCTGGTTTTATAGAATCTCCAATGACTAAAAATTTAAATGATGAACAAAAAAAATCTATAATGGACAAAATTCCTATGAAAAAATTTGGACTTCCAGAAGATGTTGCTAATTTAGCTCTTTTTTTAACATCTGATTATTCTTCTTATATTACTGGCCAATCATTCCATGTAAATGGAGGAATGTTAATGCTTTAATGTTATAATGGTTGACATAAACTTAAAGCATAATTTAATAAAACATAAAATATATTAAAGGAGAATTTATGAGCGATATAGCAGATGCTGTTAAACAAATAGTTGTAGAGCACTTGGGAATAGAAGAATCTAAAGTAACACCAGAAGCAAAATTTATTGATGATCTTGGTGCTGATAGTCTTGATACTGTAGAGTTAGTCATGGCATTTGAAGAAAAGTTTAATATTGAAATACCTGATGATGCTGCAGAAACAATTTTAACAGTCAAAGATGCTATAGATTTTATTCAAAATAAAAAATAACTTTATACAAATATGAAAAGAGTCGTTGTTACTGGCATAGGCCTTATTTCATCAATAGGTAACAACTTAGAGTCTACATGGAATAATTTAATTGCAGGAAAATCAGGCATAAAAAAAATTACTAGTTTTGACACAAGCGAATTAAGTTGTAAAATTGCAGGATTTATTTCTCATGATGAATCTGATAAAATACATTTAAATAGAAATGATTTTTTAGACAAACGTGAAATTAATAGAAATGATCGTTTTATTCAGTATGGACTAATTGCAGCTAAACTAGCAATAGAAGATGCTAATCTATTGATTCTTTCTGATCAATCCAAAAATAGAGTAGGTGTTTCAGTTGGGTCAGGTATAGGCGGATTAGAAACTATATATGATGGATCAATAACTTTAAATTCAAAAGGTCCTCGTAAAATTTCTCCTTTTTTTATCCCCTCTTCTTTAATAAATTTATTATCAGGACAAATATCTATTAAATATGGTTTTAAAGGTCCAAATCATTCTGTTGTTACAGCATGTGCTACAGGTGCTCATTCTATAGGAGATGCTTCAGAGATGATTAAAAGAGGAGCAGCTGATGTAATGATTGCCGGAGGAGCAGAGGCAGCAGTTTGCCAATTAGGTGTAGCAGGTTTTTGTGCAGCAAGAAGCCTTTCAACTAAATACAATGATTTTCCTGAACAAGCATCAAGACCATGGGACAAAGATAGAGACGGTTTTGTCATGGGGGAGGGATCAGGTATTTTGATTCTAGAAGAATACGAGCATGCAAAAAAGAGAAATGCAAAAATATATGCTGAATTAATTGGTTATGGTATGTCAGGAGATGCCCATCATATAACTTCTCCTTCAGAGGATGGAGATGGAGGTTTAAGAGCAATGAATGAAGCAATAAAGATGGGAAAGATTAACTCAGATGAAATTGATTATATAAATGCTCATGGAACTTCGACATTAATAGGTGATGATATTGAATTAAATGCAATAGTTAGGTTTACAAATGAGAATAATAAGCTAAAAATTAGTTCAACTAAATCATCTATTGGACATTTGTTAGGAGCTGCTGGAAGTGTTGAAGCTATATTTTCAATTTTATCTATAAATAAAAATATTATTCCTGCTACTTTGAATTTAGATAATCCATCGCATAATTTTAAAGTTGATTTGGTTCCAAAAAATTCTATTGATCATAACGTTAATATAGCTTTAAGTAATTCTTTTGGTTTTGGAGGTACAAATACTGCGCTATTATTTAAGTCTATTTAGTTTTTTATTAATTATTTTATATTTAATTTTTTTATTATTTTTTAAGAATTTAAATTTAAATAATGATATTATTAATATTGATAAGGGGCAGCCAACTTTATTATTTGCAAATGAATTAACTAAAAATGAAAATTATTTAAATAAAAAATTTTTGAATTTATTTATTTTAATTTCTGATAGATATTATAAACAAATTAATTATGGTAAATTTATAATCAATAAAGAAAATAATATTATTAATATTTTAAAAATTGTTACTAGTAAAAGTAATTACAATTATAAAATTACAATAATTGAAGGTTGGGAAAAATTTCAGATAAATAAATATTTATCTAATTTTTATGATAATTTTGATACTATCCCATATAATGATTTAATTGCTGATACTTATATTATTGATTCATCTAAATCATTTAATGATTTTCATATATTTTTGAATATAAATAAAAAAAATTTTTTCAAACAATTTGAAAATAATGAATTATTAAAAAAATATGGGATTAACAATATTCTAATACTTTCGTCATTAATTGAAAAAGAAGCAAAAAATAAATATGATAAAGCATTAATATCATCAGTTATTCTTAATAGATTGAACAAAAATATGAGACTTCAGATTGATGCTAGTGTTATTTCATCAATTACAAAAGGTGAATTTAAATTAAATCGACCTTTAAATCTTAATGATTTGAAATATAATCATCCTTTAAATACTTATATTATTGATGGTATACCTAATGAAATGATTTGTTATGTTGGTAAAGAAACTATAAAAATTCTTTTAGAAAATCCTAAAAGTGATTTTTTATTTTATTTTTATAATATATTAGAAGAAAAACATATATTTTCAGAAAACTTTATAGATCATAAAAAAAAATTAAATGAATACAGAAAAGAAATTAAATAAAATAATTATTATATCCTCACCTTCTGGTGCTGGAAAAACTACCATATGTAAAAATTTATTAAAAAAAATTAGAAACTTAAATCTTTCAATATCCTATACAACGCGACAAAGAAGAATTAATGAAAAAAATGGTAAAGATTATTTTTTTGTAACAAATAAAGAGTTTATTAATTTGAAAAAAAAAAATTTTTTTATTGAAACAGCTAAAGTATTTAATCATTATTATGGCTCACCATATCAAAATGTTAAGAATTCATTTAAACAAAATAAAAGTATTTTATTTGATATTGACTGGCAAGGAGCAAAAAAACTTAGAAAAAAATATTCAAAAAATGATATTATTGATTTTTTTATATTACCTCCAAATAAAAAAGAATTGAGAAAAAGATTAAATAAAAGGGGGAGAGATAATAAAAAAGAAATTCAAATTAGATTATCTTTAGCTTTATCTGAAATAAGTCATCACAAAGATTATAAGTATGTAATAATAAATGATAAATTAAATGAAACAATTTCAAATATTGAAAATATTATTAAATATAATCAATTAAAAGATGATTTATTAAATAAGGTAAAAAAAAATTTAATAAGTAAAAAATAATTTAATATATTCATCTTTATTTAATTGTTCAGGTCTTTTATCTAAAATTTTTTTATATTTTATATTATTCTTTAATTTTATAAAATTTTTGTTTATTTTTTTTCTTTTATTAAAAAATAAATTATTAGAAAAATCCCATAATTTTTTTTTATCAATTTTTGTTTTTTTAGGTGTTATCTTAATTAATGTAGATTCTACTTTTGGATTAGGGTAAAAAACTTTATTTGAAATATTAAATAATACTTCATATTTTGATATAGTTTTTAGAAATAAACAATATTTATTATTTTTCATATTTATTTGATATCTGAATTTTATAGAAACTTCTTTTTGTACTAAAAAGATCATTTCCTGAATATTATTATATTTTATTAATGTTTTAAAAATTAACTTTGTGGCAATATTGTATGGTAAATTTGATACAATACTAAAATTTTCATTTAAATTAACATCTAAATTAATAGCATCTATATTTAATATTTCCATATAATCTAATTTATTGTATTTTTTTTTTAATAATTTGAATAATTTATTATCTTTTTCTATAAGGATTAATTTTTTGGGATTTAATTTAATAATTTCATCTGTTAATTGACCAGTACCTGGGCCAATTTCAATTATTATTTTATTTTTAATATTTAATGATTTGGTAATTTTTTTACATAAATTTTTATCTATAAGAAAATTTTGTCCTAAAGATTTTTTAGGAACTAACATTATTTCTTTTTAAGAAATTAAAACAGTTAAGTAAACTTTTATTTTCTACATTTTTTTTACCTACTAGATTATATGCAGTACCATGATCAGGTGAAGTTCTCAATATAGATAGACCTCCTGTAAAATTAATCCCTCTATTTTTGCTTATATATTTATATGCAACTAAAGCTTGATCATGATAACAAAAAATGAAGCAATCATATTTTTTTAAGTTAATATTATTAAGCATTGAATCTGCAGAAAATGGACCAGTTATTTTGATTTGTTTTTTTTGAATTTTTTTTATTTGAGGAATTAAAATTTTTTCTTCATGGTTGCCAAATATACTATTTTCTGAAGCATGTGGATTTATGCCACTAATGATAAATTTTGGTTTCTTATTTTTTGATATATCAATTAAAACTTTATTTAAACTTCTAATCTTATTATAAATAATATTTTTTTTGGAAAGATTTTGAGTTATTTTATTAATTTCAATATGTGTTGTTAATGTAGTTATTATTAATTTTTTATAAATAAAAATCATATTACTAGTTTTTTTATTATCAATTTTTTGGTAAAATTCAGTTTGACCTATAAATTTTCTATTTATATTTTTAATTATTTTTTCTTTATTTATTGGAAGATTTATAATTCCTTTTAGATTGTATTTTTTAGTATATTTGTAACTTTCAATTAAAGATTTATATGAATTTTCAATATTATTTTTTATATTAAAACTATAAATATATAAAATATCATATCTATTAATTATTAAATTATTTTGATTATTAGTTATATTAACTATTTTAAATTTAATTTTATTTTTATCTAAATACTTTTTTATGATGTTATAATTAGTAAATAAAATAAAGTTATTTATTTTTTTTTTATTCATCAGATCTATTAATAATTGTATGCCAATACCTTTAATATCTCCAATAGTTACTGCTATAAAATTTCTAATCATATTTGTTAAATTTGAATTCTTCTTTTTTTAAATTTATAAATTCTTGCTCAATTTTATATACTAAATAATTAACTCTATTATCTATGTTTATTTTTTTAATGTCTTCTTTGTTGTATTTAATATCACAGAGAATAATATGATTTTCTTTATTATTATTTTTTATAATAATTTTATCATTTAATGAATATAGATTATCTTTTATAGTTTGATTCAATTTATAATAATCGACATTTTCTATTATTTTTATATTGAAATTATTATTATTTTTTAATTCGTTAATTTTATCACAATTTGTTTGCAAAATAACACCATCATTGTCTTTTATAATTTGAACTAATGTAAATTTTAACTCTTTGTCTATTTGCAATTTTTTTATTATTTGTCCGTATATATGTGTACTTTTGTTCAGCATAAAATTAAAGTATTTTTTATTCTTTTTAATAGAGTCTCTAATTTTAATATTTATATCATTATAAAATCTAATTTCTTTATTTGAATAAATATAATTGATATTTTTTTTATCTAATTCATTTTTTTTATTTTTTATATTTAAATAATTAATTTCATCCATTATTTTTTTTAACAATTCATAATTTTCATTATTAAATGAATAATATTCTAAATTAATTTTATAAATTTCAGTTAATTCTTCTTTATTTCTCTCAAAAATAATATCTTTTTGAGTATCAAATAAATTTTGTAGTATAATTTTTCTTTGAAAATCATACCTGATATGTTTCTTTATTTTTTCTTTATCTAAAATATTATTTAATTTATTTGATTCAAGATTTTCATAGTATTCATTTATTAAGTTATTTAATTTTTTTTCATTTAAATTATTTTTTTTATATTCTAAATCAAATAAAAGAACTGAAATTAAATCATTTATATAAAATTCTTTATTACTCTCTTCAAATTTTTGATCTCTAATTAAATTAATATATTTTTTTCTGTTTTCTAAATCAATTGATGTATAGGATATTGAGTCAATTGAAAATAAAACCTTTTCCACTTCATTAGCTTTTAGTGTTAAATTATATATTGATAATATAATTACTATTAAAAATTTATTGAAATTTTTCATTACTTATGTCAGTATTTTCCCAATTTATATCCTGTTTCCCTTCTTCAGAAACTGCTAAATTTGATGATTTGTATGCTCCTAAATTCTTAAAAGAAAACATAATAGTTAAAACATCTTCTGGTTTTAAATTATCATCTTCATAAAAACTTCTTCTAAAATTAATATTTAATCCAAAGCATTCATCAAAATATTCATATCCAATTGCAAACTCATCTATTCTATCGTCTACTAAATCATGTTTTGATCTGATTGCAAAATTAGAAAATTTTTTAATTTTTTTGCTATTATAAATCAATTCTAAAGTTTCATTGCCTGATGTTAATACATTATTTGATTCTTTTTTTTCATCATGGTAACTCATGCTAAAGTCTCCTAATAAATTATTATTAGCTATACCTAAAGATTGAGATCTAATTTTTTCATTATGAGGACTATATCTTAGATTATGATTTATTTCTGTTTTTTTAAAATTCAATGTAGACTCTAAAAATGCGTCACTTAAATTTCTCGTATTGCCAATTTCTTTATTGTAATCACTTTTTGTATCAAATTCATAGTTTTGAGAAAAACTCGAAGATAAATTATTTAATGAGATATTAAAACCGTACAGTAGTCTTTGAGAGTTATCTAATTTATCGGTTCCACTAAATCTATTAAGTTCACTTTGTGAAGCTATATTAACTGTTTGATTAGTTGAATCTTCATTTGATATTTCATTTTTATTCTTTTGACTACTATTTACAATTAAAGATACTTTTGGTGTTATTAAAATACTTTTTTCTTTGTGTTTAATGGGAGTTTCTATAAAAATTCCAGACATAGGAAAAAATCTATAATTTTCACTAGATATTTTGTTATTACTAATTAATTGATCTTTTGTTTGATAATATTGATTATGTATTTCAGCTTTTATATTAATTTTACTATTAAGATTGTATATAACTCTATCAAATTGAGAATTTAAACCTAACTTTCTTTGCTCTTTAGCATGTGTACTGCTGTTAGTATTTCTTGTAATATTATAGAATTCAAGATTATTTTTATATAATATTTTACCAAAATAATTTTGATAATTATAAGTTATATATGGTAAGACTGTTGGTACTACGGCATTATCTTGGTTTTTTTTAACAACTTGATAGGTTGAAATATTAAATCTTAATTTATCATCATTTTTTAATATTCCATATCTATACAAATCTAAAGTAGTTGATAGAGATGAATTATTTACATATGAATTATCTTTATCTGTTTCTCTAATATAAGTTCTAGATGTTTGTAATGCTGAATTAAGTTTTATATAATAATTTTCGTCTAAATTTTGTGAGTATTTAGTAATAATACTTCCATTAGAAAACCATTTTTCATTATTCTGGTTTTCAATTTTAGTATCTACTGATAAATCAATATCTAGATTTCCTCCAGAAATTAATTGATTATAGTCAAATAAAAATCTTTGAGATGAATCTACCCCACCTCCATATCTTAATATAGGAGTTAATGTTAATTCTTTATCTATATCTATATTAAAATAATAAGGAAAAGATGCATTTTGTGAAGTTTTTGCATCTATAAAATTAAAACTTAAAGTAGGAGATAAAAATCCTGATTTCCTTTTTTTTCTCAAAGGAGATGGGGTAACCAAATAAGGCAGATAAAAAACAGGAACATTAAAAATTCTCATCTTAGAATGTTTTTGATATAAGAATAAATTTTCATAATCATGTAAAATTTTTTCTCCCTCTAATTGCCATATTGGACATACGAAATCTTTAATATTAATTCGAGATTTGCATTGAGTATAAACACCTTTATTTATGATATCTATTTTACCTTTTCTAATAGCTTTTTTACCAACAATTCTAGTCCCGTCATTTAATAAGATTTTAACATCTTCTATTTCTCCATTTTTAAATCCTTCATCAAATTTTCCTGAAGAACCCAAATAATAATTATTTATTGAATCTCTATAAACAAATTCACTAGGCATAATGATAGTTTTATTATTAGAATTATAAATAATTAAATCTGCAGTAATAATTTCTTCATTTTTAATAATTTTAGCATTACCTTTTGCAATTATATTTTTATTTGAGTCATAAGATATGTCATCAGCATACAATAAAATTTCATTAGCATGTTGGTTATTTGAAAATAAAATTATTAAAATGATAAATAAATTAAAAAGAATTTTTTTCATTTAAGCTTTCTCTATTTTGACTACCTGATATAATCCTAGTAAAGCAGGTAATATCAATATGATTAGATAAGAATAGATAAAGTTTATATTGGATTTACCAGTAAAATTAAAAATTATTATCTTAAAAAGAAAAATAATAAAACCAATTAATATTGAAATAAACAAAACTTTAAAAAAATTTTCATTTCTTTTAAATTGACTTGAAAAACCCATAACCACAAATCCAATAATTATTAAAAAAATTGGTTTTAGTATTTCAGAAATATAATAGAGAGATATTTCATTTGAGTATAAATCAAATTTTTTTAAGTTTTTTATGTGATTATAGTATTTATAAAAAGGAATTATTTTATAATTAGATATAGCATCAATAATATCATTTTTATTAAAATTTAATTTAATTAACTCATTTTTAGATTTATAAAAATTATTATTATCAATATTTAATTTAGTAACATTTTTTAAAGAAAATGTTTTTTTGTTAAATATTCCTTTTTTGGCTAAAATTACTTCTTTAGTATTATCGGAGATAGTTAATATTTTAATATCATTTGCAATCATATTATTTAAATTGATATTTTTGATATTTATATAACTTTTTTTATCTTTATTACTTACATTTTTAATCCACATACCTTCTTCAATAAATTTTATTGAATAAATATCTGAATTTTTTTGATTAGTTATTTCAATAAATTTGTTTTCACTAATAGAGATTATTGGATTTAAGATACATAAAATTAAAAAACCACATATTAAAATTGTAAATGAGATAGGTTTAAAAATATCTAAAATAGAAAAACCCATATTTCTCATCGATATTAATTCATTATTAGATATTAGATTTCTATATAAAAAGGCTATAGAAATTATTACTATGAATGGGATAGTTTCATTTATTACTGAAGGCAATTTAAGAATTGATAAATATAAAAATGAATTTAATTTGTTATTTGAATTATCCACTATTCTTGAAATTTCTAAAATATTAATAAATATAATTAATATTGAAATAACTAAAGTATTTATAAATAAATATTTTAAAGTTAGCTTAGATAAATATTTATTTATTTTATTCATTTGAATTTAACCTTTATAAAAAATAAATATAAATATGGAATAAGCAAATTCATTATCATTATTATAAATGTATTATTTATAGTTAAAGATATATTTTTAGTTATGTTATGAATAATTATTACTGAAATATTTATAATTAAAAAAATTAATATTTTTTTAAAACGAAAATCATTATTTTTTATATTCAAATAATAAAAAAATAAAATTAATGTTACAACTAATAAAATATCAACAATTTTTTCTAAAATTATTTTATAATCTTTGTTTAAAATAGAATCTAAAAAAGTTATTGTATTCTTATCTATATTTGAATAATAATTATTTTTTTTATTAGGAAATTTAAATTTGTATGTTTCAAACTCAAGTTTTTCAATATTAGAGTCTTTAAAACTTAATTTAAAGCCATTAAAAAGATTAAATATAATTTCATTATCATTATTTTCTAAAATTGCATTTTTTGCAAAAATTTGATTTTCATTTTCATCATTAAAATTTATAAAAACATCTTTAAATTTGTTTTCATCTTTTACAAAATCTATAATTGTATTTTCATTAATTTCTATAAAATTTGCAATATTAATTTTTTCAAAATTTATCAAGTTTCTCAGTTCAAATTCTTTTTTTTTGTAAACATCATAAATAATTGGAGAAAAAAAATAATTTAACGAAATATAAATTATACTAACTATTATTGAGAAAAATATTATAGGCTTTTTAATTTGTTCAATGGATAATCCAAGGCTATAAATAGCAATAATTTCTTTGTCTTTATCTAGTTTAATAAATGCTATTATTATCCCAAATATTACAATAAATGGTAATATTACATTTATTAAATTAGGCAGTAAATATAATGATAAATTCAATATATCTAAAAATTTGACTTGAAAATTACTTAAATATGAAAATAACCTTGATATTTGAAGTAACCAAGCAATTGTAATAAAAATAAAAAAAACAAGTGTACAAGATTTAAATATTTGAATAAAGACGTATTGATTTATCTTTTTAATCATGACTTTTATAATAGAATATCCAAGTAAGTTAACACCAAATAATAAAGATATTGTTATCTTTGTATCTAGTTTATCGCAATTAAAAAATAGTGAATTTCTGCCAGATTCTAAGTTTTATCTTAAATCTAATCAATTTATAAAACAAATTAATAATAATAATAACTTTTTCCTTCAAAATATTAAAAAAAATAATTCATTATTAAATATTATGATTATTTTGGTTAGGGAAGTTAATAAGTCAAAAATTTCATTAGGAAGCCAGATATATTCTAATTTTTTTAATTCTAACAAAAAATTGACTAAAAACTTAACTTTTATTTTTTCAAAATCACTTATTTCTAAAAATAAGAATCTTATTTCTGATGTCATATTAGGATTTTCTTTAAGATCTTATTCTTTCAATAAATATAAATCAAAAAAAAATAATAACCCTTCAATTACTTTAAACTTATATAAACTGCATTTATTTAAAGAGATTAAATATAAATTAAATTTATTTGAAAGTATTAATTTTACTAAAGACTTAGTATCTGAGCCAGCTAATACACTTAATCCAATATCTTTTTCTGATAAATGTTTAAAACTTAAAAAACTAGGCTTAAAAGTTAAAATTTTTGATAAAAAACAACTTGAAAAGATTGGCATGAGAAGTTTATTGGGAGTTGCTCAAGGCAGCATAAATGAACCACGAGTGGTTATGCTAGAATGGAATACTAAAAAAAATTCTAAACCTATAGTTTTAGTAGGGAAGGGAGTAACCTTTGACTCAGGTGGAATTTCTTTAAAACCTTCTGGTGGAATGGAAGAAATGATAACAGATATGTCAGGATCTGCAGTTGTGGTAGGCTCAATGATGAATGCAGCTTTGAATAGAAGTTCAAAATCATTGATAGGTATTATTGGTTTAGTTGAAAATATGCCTGATGGTGAAGCTCAAAGACCGGGAGATATAGTTAAATCATTATCAGGTCAAACTATTGAG
>MDSW01025605.1_pt1 | contig 15539 bp, 10 predicted proteins | sample 811171 | NCBI WGS metagenome assembly MDSW01 (sample SAMN05326641, study PRJNA326480) | marine metagenome | isolation source: seawater | place: Atlantic Ocean: North West | collected 2012
AGATTTTTGTAGTGGACTTGTTCCTGATGGATGGGTCTTAAATAATGCAGATGTAGATGATACTCTTTTCTGTTTATCTAATCAGATAGATGATTGTGATGAATGTGATGGGAATAATGATTGTCATGATTGCGCAGGAGTACCATATGGAACTGCCGTGTTAATGGACTTTTGTGAAGATTCAGATGGTGATGGATTGGGTAACCCTGGAAGTGAGATGGAGCTATGCGTTGATGGCGGTAGAGACATAGCAAATGGCTGCGATCTTCCTGATTTAAATATATATTTAGATGAAGATGGAGCTGTTTACTATAATTCTTCACAAGATATTGGCGGTTTTCAATTTGATGTAGATGGAGCTATAGTTAGTGATGGTTCCGGTGGAGACATGTCTTCTAATGGTCTTATAGGCCAGTCTTTAGGGAGTACATTTTTATCATTTTCGTTATCAGGTAGTTCTATACCTGCTGGTTGTGGAACGCTTGTTAATTTAAGTTTAAGTGGAGATGCTACTGGTCTTTCTAATATTATTTTCTCAGATATTAACGCTGTTGCAATTAATTTTGAGTATTATGAAGATATGGATGATGATATAGGTGGTGATGATGGTGGTGATGATGGAGGTGATGATGGTAACGATGATAATGATGATGGTGGTGATAGTAACTTTGTATTAGATTGTTCTGATCCATATCCAGATTGTTCTGCAAATGAATTTGATTGTAATGATGACTGTGGTGGTAGTGCTGTATTAGATAATTGCGGGATGTGTGTTGAAGGCAATACTGGCAACGCTTTTGATTATTTAGATTTAGGTTGTGGTTGTGATGAGCCTGGTCCATCTGGTTGTGATAATACATGTGGCTCAGATTTAGTTGATGATGAGTGTGGTGTTTGTGGTGGTGATAACTCATCTTGTGATGAAGGTTGTGGCCCTAATGAGCCTGGTCCTTCAGGTTGTGATAATACATGTGGTTCAGATTTAGTTGATGATGAGTGTGGTGTTTGTGGTGGAGATAGCTCGTCTTGTCAAGATTGTGATGGCGTTCCTAATGGTGATGCTGAATTAGATGAATGTGGAGTTTGTTCTGGTGGTACAACAGGCCATCTAGCTAATAGCGATCAAGATTGTAATGGAGACTGTTTTGGAGATGCATTTTTAGATGATTGTGGAACATGTGATGATGATCCGCTAAATGATTGTGTACAATACCCAATTAGTCTTGACGGTGTCGATCTGGTAAGCTTTTATTCATTACCTGCAGATAATAGTGTGCAGAATGTTCTCAGCTCTTTGGAAGGCTATAATCCCGCAGTATTAGGCGAAGGTAATTCGGCAACTTTTATAAATGGTCTATGGTATGGAACACTAATGACATTGAGCTTAGATGAAGGTTATTGGTTGAAAATAAATGGTGATACAGATTTACTTATAGAAGGCCAGTATGCGGATGAAGAAATATTATATACACTAAGTGAAGGTGTTAATCTTATATCCTTCCCTTATCCAGAATCAATGGGTATAAGTGAAGCTTTGCCTGATGATGTTGAAAGTTTAATAACTGGAATAATGGGAGAAGGTGAATCTAGCATTTACATGGAAAATTATGGATGGGTTGGAAGTTTAACTGAAACCGGTTTAAGCGGTACTAACGGATATTGGTTTACATCTACGGAAGATTTAGAGTTTAGCTTTAATATTCCTACAGCAGATGATCAGATGTCTCGTAAAGATAAAATAGATAGAATAGTTCCTGATTTATATACATTTTCTCAATCTACATATCAGGCATTTTATTTTATTGAATTTGCCGAAGTAAATGGGGAGCCACTTTCAAATGAAGATCTCATTGTAGCTTACAATGGAGATGTTGTTGTAGGCTCTCGCTACTGGAATGGAGTTATAACAGATGTTCCTGCAATGGGGGTAGATGAGGGGGATGTCTATGATGGTTATGCATTAGATGGTGATGTGATTAGTTTTAAGGTACTAGATGCTTCATCTAATGACTTGATAAACATGGAGACTAATATTTCAACAGCTTGGACTCAGAATGGTATATCTATATTATCTCTTTCAGAAACTATAATACCTGAAGAAATTAGTTTAAGCAGAGCATATCCAAATCCATTTAATCCCGTTACTATGGTAACAATGAATTTACCATCGCAGATGGAAGTTGATGTTACTATTCATGATATGTTGGGACGAGAGATCGAAACATTGGCTAGCGGTCTATATGATTCTGGAAACTATGAGCTTGGCTGGAATGCTAATGAGCATGCGAGTGGTATATATTTTATCCAAATGGTAGCCGGTGGTCAGAAAAGTATACAAAAACTTATGCTGGTTAAGTAGAATATTAAATTTAGTATTTGGTAATTTAGAGGGGGCATAATTTTTGCCCCCTTTTTGATTTAGATAATAGTTGTATTCTATTTTAATTAATACTATATATTTACCCTGAAATCATGGCTAAAATCACACAATTCATAATTTTAATATTGATAGCTTTTATCGTGTCTGCAGCATCTTGTGATAAGGGGAGAGAGGGTTGTACAGATATTGCAGCTTGTAATTATGAAATAGATGCCGCAATTAATGATAATAGTTGCTGGTATCCTTCTACTGGATGCGACTGTTCTGATTCTAAAGGATCACAGGTAGACTGTTTAGGTGTGTGCGATAACAATATGGATAATGACCCTGGTGATGATAATGCAGATGGTATATGTAATCATGATGTTGTGGGTGGATGTGTTGATTCTTTAAAATGTAATTTTAATCCAAATGCTACACATAATGATGGATCTTGTGCTCCAAATTTATATATTTATGGAGGTACTGTCGATGGGTATGATTGTACCTATCCTGAAGATAGTTCGTGTGGAGGAAACGCTGTAGTTGATAATTGCGATCTTTGTGTTGGAGGCTCAACGGATTATGGTCAATGTTGGCAAATGAAGGTTCAAGCGATTGCTACATTTAAATTGGACAATGGATTATTTTTAGGAAAAGATACTAGTTCAATTATTATTGGAGCATCATATAATGCAACCGATACTCTAGATAGTCAGGTTGAAAATATAGACCCAAATTGCAAAGAGAATTATAGTGATGCTGTTAGCTTTACTAAAACAGTCTGGAGCTCAAATAAAAATAATTTCATTAATTTTTATATTCCTCATGATGGAGAGACCGGTTGGAACAGTTCTTTTGGAGATACATTTAATCGAGATATTAGGGCTAATAATTTCCAATCACTTTTAAATGAAGAGCAGGGTATGAATTGGTTCTCTGTTATAGAGCCAACAATGCTTGATACATTGATAATGGATGAAAGTGGAACTTTTATAACCCATCAATCAATTTTAGATACTATTAAATTTGAAGTAAGTTTTTTAGAAGGACTAAAATGCACTGAAATGAAGATATATTTTGATAGAATTAGAGGAGAGAGTAGTGGAGGGGAAGAATTTATCTTAGAAGATAATAAGCTTGATTTAAAAGTTGAAACAGATAAATCATTTTCTATTATATTTAATATTTCTAATATTTGCATACAGGAATTTGAAGAATCTTGCTCTGATGATTATTCAAGTGGTCAGTAAAGCTTAAATTATGAATATTAAAAATAACATATTTTCAATTTTGTTTTTAGTAGGTTTTCTTTTTTCAGAAACTGGATATAATACTATATATCTTATGGAATTTGAAAATTTACATAATGATTTTACGAACTCTCATTTAACACAAGCATTTCCAGATTTAATTAAAAAAAATTATAACTTTAGAGAAGATATTAAGGTAGAATATTCAGGTGATATCCGTCCATATCTAAAACAGACTCCCGGTTCTAGGGAAGAGACGATAAAAGGATTAATAATTAATGGTGAATTCCAAACAATTAATAATGAGTTTCTAGTTCAATTTGAAGCTTATGATATTCAAAATTGGAAAAGATTAGTTAGGAGGCAGGTACTGTGTCCGGTTCAGGATATGATATGCGTTCACGATGGTTTTTTAAAGGCTGTAGAGTTAGCTATAAGTCCATTTTTAACAAATTCATTAAATGTCGATGCAACAATTGAATCTTTAGATATAGAAGACAAGGTTCAATTAGGTAGCTCTGGAGATATATCAAATTTGTCTGACTTAGATAAAATTGGCTCAATACCAATGCCAAAAGATAATATTAAAAAACAGGGTCAATATGGTGATCGATATTATCGAGAGTTTGATATTAACCATTTATCTTCAGATCCAAATCGAGTTAAAAATGAAAACTCAAAGAATTTAATTGCTCTTTTAGATCAAATATTAACTAATCCCTATGATGTATTAATAGGGGAACTCTCAGTTTATCGAGACCCTAGCTCTGAGAGGATGATCAAAGGTCAAATTCCAATTACATATTCAGCTAAAGCAGCGCTCACACAAGAGCTTTTTACTAGTTTGCCACATGAGAAAATTATGGATAGTAGTGGAAATATTATTCTTCAGTTTCCTAATGAAAGCTTTATTTTTGATAAATTACTTTTAGATAAATTAGCTCTTATGAAATTTCAATTAGTTCCAGTCATTTTTTTTAATAATAAAATTGGAGCGGTGCAGTTTTTTATTTTGGATTCTTGGAATGAGAAGTATAAAAATTTAGAATTTAACAGAATTTCAATGTTGACACGAAATCAATTTAAACCTTTATTTGCCCTTACTCCAGGTGCAAATAATATTCAATTAGATTTAGATGTTTCTTATCATGAAGTCCTATATGAATTTTCAATTCCGCAAGATATTATTGGTGATTATACTAAGGTTACTGTTAAGTTTTTAGAAGAAGTTGAGCTTGATGCTTTATTAGATAGTCAGCTAAGATATTAAGAATAATAATTTACAATGCTAATCAAAGGGCAAAAATGAAGAACATATTTTTTATCAATTTCGCTATTTACATATCATTTATTTGGTCGACTGCTACCTATCTCCCTAATGTAAAATTTAAAGATTTAAAAAATAAAAAACAGGAGCTGAGTAACTTTTATAAGGATGGTCCAATACTTATAAATATTTGGAATTTAGCATGTGAGCCCTGTAAAAAAGAAATGAAAGAATTAGATAAGTTAAATATTAAATATGCTGATAGAGGTTTTGAAGTGGTCAGTATAAATATTGATAATACTCGAAGCATGTCAAAAGTTAAGTCTTTTGTTAATAGTCAGAAATATTCTTTTACTGTTTTATCTGATCCAAGAGCGGCATTTTTTAGAAAAATGGGGGGTAAGGTGATGCCCTTTGTAATTATATCAGATAGTACAGGGAAGATAATTAATCAGCATGTTGGTTATAATCCTGGAGATGAAAAAGAATTAGAAAAAGAAATATTAGAGATTTTAAATCATCAGAATAATAATCTAGATACATTGATGAAAACTACTGATCTAGATTCCTTAAATAAAAAATAAATTGAAATTCATGTATTTTATAATATTTTTTTTTGGAGTGTTATTTTCTGAAATTGATGTAAGCTTTTCGTATGAATTGAAATATGGTAATGGTAAGCAGGTAACTATTCAAGACACCTCGGACTATAATTACTTAGAAAATCTATTAGATATAAATACTTCCTTTAGCAATAATATGTATTTATATACACAATTAGAGTATAGTGATCCTCCCGTTTTTGGTGATAGAAATAATAAGCTAAATCAGATAATAAGTAATTTTTTTCTTGAATATGAAAATGATAGATTGAGTTTAACATTAGGTGATTTGCATGATTTATATGGTAGAGGTCTCACCTATTATTCGATGATAGATCAAAATGTAGACTACAGCAATCTCTTGAGAGGTGTATCTATTAATTATTTTCTTAAAGATAATTTAAAGCTATCTGGACTTTATGGACAGAACGAGCTTGATTTTAGATCGAATCCCTCTTTTAGAAAATCAGACCAGAGTATCTTTACTTCAGCTAATATTCTTTCATTAGATTATGAAAATGATATCCTAGGCTTTATAAATTATAATTATTTAAAACAAAAATTATTTATTGATCCATCAACTTTTAATTTGATTGGTAAAACAGATCTTCATGATGATTTCAATAGTAGGCTAAATTTAGATTCATCTGGTTTTTTAGCTTCAGTGCTATTGAGTTCTATTTCTAATACTGAGTATATTAAGGATACTGTTTTTGTTAATAATCATAATTTGAATTGGAATTTTTATATAGGGAATTTTGATGTGTACATTGACAAAGCGTGGATAGATTATCAAAAAATTTATGGAGATAATGTGTTTGGTTCACGGTTCTATTCTTCAATATATACAGATATTGCTGATATAGGTGTTACATATGAATATAAAAATTATAATACTCCTTATCTTGTAAAAACTCTTGCAAACCCACCCATTGTATATAGAGAAGGTAGCTCTATTCTTGCTTCTCGTAATGCCCATGCATTTAACTTTGGTAATGAAGTGGGTCACCAAATTGATTTTAATAAGAATGTAAATGGAGTTAATCTAGTTGCAAATTTTTCCATTTCTAGAAGACATAAAGAAGAAGATGTCCCTAAATATAATTTTGTTGATTTTATATCTATAGAAGAAGACTCTATCCTTTCATTATATGATCCCTTTAGGCAAATTTATTTTGAAACTAATGGATGGCTTTTTTCAGAAAAGTTATATTTTAAATTAGCCTCAGATTATTTTATTGAATTATTGGACCAAAAACATACATCAGCAATTACATTTCCTACGCAATGGGTTTTAAAAAGGAAGAGTGGAAATTCTTTCACGATGTACTTTGAGCTTCAAAATAAAATAGTAAAACAATTTGATCAAAGTTTTATTGTCACAAGTGAAAAAAAATATTTCAGTCAATACCTTTCAATAAGCTTTAATAGATTGGGAAAATGGATTGTTACAGGCTTTTTTGATCAAGAAATTATAAAAGATGAGTCTGAAAAGTGGTTGGGTGTAGATTTTTCTTATAATATAAATGAAAAGACGCAATTTTCTTTGTTTTATGGGAGTCAAAAAGGAGGCCTAGTATGCGCTAATGGAATATGTGCTGAACAGCCAGGATTTGATGATGGTTTTAAAGTTACTTTGAGAAGTATATTTTAATAGTTACATTCTGACACATTAATAGAATAGGTATTCTATTTAAATTATAGGTCAATTTGGAGGTTTTTTATGAAGAATTTAATTATTTTATTTATTAGCAGCTTTAGTTTAGTAGCAGCTCAGACCTATTGCGCTGGGGAGCAGGTTAGCTTAAATCATCAAGACATCAGTCATGAAGTTTGCGCTGGTTTTGAGGAATATTCTACTGGTGATATATTTAAGTTATCAGATTATAATGGTGACTTAAATGGTGGTGATTATAGTATAATTTTAATTGATATGAGCGCGAGCTGGTGAGGTACCTGTTATAGCTACGGGGTTCCCGCAGTTGATGCTTTGGAGCAAGAATGGGCTCAATATGGAGTAAAGTTTATTTCTTCATTAGGCGATCCTGGTCAGCCTTATTCATGTACAGCTTGGCAGAATGGAGGCATAGGAGGTATGCCGCTTGTTTTAGATGAAAATCAAAGTAGTACTGGCTTTTTCGATTTATTTCATGATTCTTGGAATGCTTTCCCATCTTTTGTTATTATTGATCACACCATGACCGTAAGAGCAAAGCCTTGGACATTTGAGAGTAATTCTAATTCAAGTTCATGTGATGGTAGCAATAGCACTATAAATGGTTGGAGTGGTGGAAATACCAGTGACTTCTTACAACAGCTTGTTGATGAGTGTGGTGATCTTTGTATAAATGGGGGTTGCTCTACTGCCTTAGGTGATCTTAATGAAGATGAGGTTTTAAATATTCAAGATCTGATTACTATGGTAAATCATGTGCTGGGTGCTAATTTATTGGAAGGTTGTCCATTAGAGGCTGCTGATATTAATGTTGATGGTATTATTAATATTCAAGATTTAATTTCGTTGGTTAATTTAATAATTGGTGTAGGTCGTGTTGCAGATTTAAACGGCACTGCTGAAATAGAATATAGAGAATCTGATTCAAATTTAATTATAGATATAGAATCAGATGTAGACGTTGCAGGGATCCAATTATCAATCAAAAATAACGATGAGCTATTTATAGATCTTAAGGGTAATAACCATCTTTCTAAAAGAAAATATTTTAATGATGGAGTTACTAATTTTTTAGCGTTTTCATTAAACAATATAGTTTTTGAGAATCATAATATTGAGCTAACTATAAAAAACGGTAATCAAATTGATTTTAGTAAAATAGAAATTTTAATTGTTGATATTAATGGTGAGCCTGTCTATAAAAAGAGTTCGGTAAAAGATTCTTTTGGACCTGTTAGATTTGAACTAACAGAAATTTTCCCCAATCCTTTTAATCCAAGTACTCAAGTGAGCTTTAATGTTCCAGTTGCTTCGGATATTTCTTTATCTGCTTATAATGTTCAAGGTGAAAAAGTAGATTTAATATTTGAAGGGTTTAAAGAGGCGGGTGAATATACCCATAACTGGACACCTGAAAATTTATCATCAGGAGTTTACTATATTAGGCTCAATGCAGATGGAATTATTAATTCTAAGAAAGTATTACTTGTTAAATAAATAATTTGAGTTTTTATATTAATAAATTATTAGCTGTATTGATTCTAATGGTTTCTCAATCTTTCGCGGCATATAATGTTGGTGATACTATTTCTGTAGAACATCAAAATATGGAATTCTCATATTGTTATCCTAGTGATTCTACTGCATCTTTTAGTTTTTCAAAAAATAAAAATAAAATTATTCTCTTGGAGATGTCAGCTTCTTGGTGAGGTCCTTGCTATAATTCAATCCCGGAGGGTGATGAAATTTTTAAACATTGGGAAAATGAACCTCGGGTTGAAGTGGTTCATTTTTTAGATGATCTCTATCAGCCTTATTCATGTTCAGAATGGGGTGAGACTGGAGACGTTGGTATTCCTCCTATTGTTGATGATGGTGCAGGCTATAATGTTTTTGAATGGTTTACTAACCCAAGTGGCCCAGGTATTTTTCCCTTGATAGCTGTTATTGATCACCAGATGATAATTACAAGTATTTTAGGCACTTCTCCTAGTCCTGTTGTTGCAAATATTATGATTCAGACTTTATTAGATCAAATACCTTTAGATAATCTTTCTGTTAGCACTGATCATAGTCCCGCTAGATTAAGAAATTTTAGAATAAGACAGCTGTATCCAAACCCCTTTAATCCATCATTAACTATTGATCTTTATAGCTTTGAATCGGCAGCTGTTGATGTTGATATTTTAAGTATAGATGGGAAATTGATTTCAACATTATATTCAGGTGATCTAGTGCCTGGTAATCATCAATTAACTTGGAATGCATCCTCTCAGCCAGCAGGAATATATTTAGTTTCAGTTCTTTCTGAGGAGGGTAGCAGGATAGTTAGAAAGGTTGTACTGCTTAAGTAGTTTTAATGTGATACTCGTCACAGCCATAAAATAGGTATTTGATTTATGACGAGAAATAGATTAGATTTGATAGAGGAATTTTAAGTATAAAAATATTAAGGAAGAGGGGTCCAATGAAGAATTTTTTAGGTATTTTATTTGTAATGCTCACTTTTGTATTTGCTAATTATAATGTTGGAGATTTTATTAGTGAATCAGACCAGAATTTAACTAAGTCTACATGCTATTCAGGAAATGGATATGAAGTTAATGATAATTGGAAGCTGTCTGATTGGAATGGAGCTTTAAATGGTGGTGATTATAATGTCATTTTTCTTGAAATGTCGGCAACTTGGTGAGGTTCTTGTTGGACAGGACAGAACGGCCCGGCGGGCTATGAGCATCAAGATTATGAAGAAAATCCTAGTGTTAAGTTTGTAACAGGTTTAGCAGATCTAAATCAGCCTTACTCTTGTAGCCAATGGGGTAATGCACCTGATGGGGGCGGCTCTCAAATTGTTCATGATACGGGATATAATCTTCATACACTATATAATTTAGATAATTATTTCCCAAGCACAATATTTATAACCCATGAGATGCAGGTATATGATAAAATGAATAATGCTGGTAGCTGGTCTATTGGATCAAGGATAGATCAAATGCTGGAAGATTGTGGAGCTCTGTGTGATGGTGAAGGTGGATGCGCTACAGCTGCTGGAGATTTAAATGAGGATGAAATTTTAAATATACAAGATTTAATAACAATGGTTAATCATATTTTAGGTTCTTCTATTGTTGAAGGCTGCTCACTAGAAGCTGCAGATATGAATGTTGATGGTATCATTAATATTCAAGATTTAATATCTTTAGTTAATGCTATTTTAGGAGCTGCTAGATCAGCTGATTTAGATGGGCATGCTCAAGTTGTTTATATAAAATCAGGTCAGGATTTAATTGTAAGAGTTGAAGCAGATACAGATATTGCAGGGATTGAATTATCCCTATTGAATGGAAGTCAGTTAGATGTGATTTTAAAAGATAATAGCCACCTTTCACAAGACTCTTATCATAAAGATGGTATTACTAGATATTTGGCCTATTCAATGTTTAATCAACCATTTGATAGTAGGACTGTAGAATTCTTAATTAATTCAGCTGCGGATATAAATATGGATGATATTAGTATAACTATTGGTGATCTAAATGGAGATGCTTTTAGTATAAACCATACAAAAGGTAGTAACAATTATTATAGTGGTCCTTATGCTTTTGAGCTTGATATGCTTTATCCAAACCCATTTAATCCAAGTACAGAGGTTAAGTTCAGCTTGCCTCATGATAGTCATGTGAGATTATCGGCATATGATGTTAAAGGTCAAGAAGTTGATTTAATTTTTGAAGGTGTGCAGTCATTAGGACAGCACAGCTATACATGGAATGCCGCTAATTTACCATCTGGTGTATACTATGTTAGATTGCAAGCTGGAGATCTAGCTTCTATGCAAAAAGCATTGCTTATCAAATAGATTATGACAAAGATGCTTTTTGATTCTAAGTACATTATATTTTTATTATGTACTCTATTGTTTCCTTCTGTTTATAATGAAGGAGACACTGTTAGTCTTATGCATCAAAATCAATCTTTTCAAGTTTGCTCGGGTGAATATTATACAGAGTCTGTTAGTTTGGCTGATTTTAATGGGGATCTGAATGGTGGACACAACACAGTAATCTTAATTGATATGTCTGCAAGTTGGTGACAGTATTGTCCTGATTTACAAACCCAGGTAGGGCTTGTTGAAGAGCATTATGAAGATAATCCAAATGTAATAGTTATCACTGCTTTATCAGATATAGGTCAGCCATATTCATGCAGTCAGTGGAATAATTTTTCTCCCAATGTAACTGCATTAATTATTGAAGATAATAATTCGATTTTTAATTGGTTTAATTCACAAAATGGATTTCCTAGCACTGTATTTATTGATGAGAATATGACAGTGCAGTATAAGGCTAATTATTTGAATAGTTATTATATGAAAGGCTATATTGATGACCTTCTTGGTGATTGTGGTGATGATTGCGTATCAGAACCTTCCCCAGCTCTTTTTGAATATGCGATTGATGGTTTAACTGTTAGCTTTATAGATTTATCTCAAGATATTAATGTTTCAGTTATAACTGATTGGCATTGGGACTTTGGAGATGGTATAGAAAGCACCCAGCAGTTTCCAGAACATACATATAGCAATCCAGGTACATACTATGTTGTGCTTAATATTGTGGATCAATATGGTGCTGATGGTTTAGAATATTGGGAATATATTACATTAGAGGGCGATGATAGTTGTGGCGCTGATGCGGGAGATGTTACAGGCGATGGAAACCTCAATATTTTAGATATTGTTCAAGTTGCAAATTATATTCTTGGAGTAAGTATCCCTGATTTTGAATGTGCTGCTGATCTTAATAATGATGAAAATGTTAATATTCTAGATATTGTACAAATTGCTAATGCTATTTTAGATAGATAAGTTTTATAAAACTTGTTAAGAAAAAGGGGGGTATGTTTTACATAGCCCCTTTTTTTATATGGTGAGTTTTTGTAGTAATTACATATTTATAATAAGTGTATAGATTTATACAGTTAGATATTTATGATTTAATTAAGAAATTTTTATAGGGGGAATAAATGAAGCAAATTTTTAAGAGTATATTGGGTATTTTAGTTATTAGTAGCTCAATTTTATTTTCATCGGAATTCATTGAAATAAATTATGATGGTAGTGCTGATATTTATGGATTTCAATTTAATTATATTGGAGAAGGCGAGCTTATAGGCGCATCTGGAGGTTCAGCTGCCGCCGCCGGATTTACTGTTTCTACAGGCAATAATACCGTGCTTGGATTCTCATTTTCTGGCTCATATATTGAAGGTGGTGATGGGATTTTAACTATAATTGAAGTAGACGGTGAAATTGGCTGTATAGATAATATTATTTTATCAGGAATAGGTGGATCTAATTTAATTGCAAATGTTGATTGTAATTCATTTACCTATGAGGAAGATATTGAGATTGGAGGGTGTAATGATATTATAGCATGTAATTATAATCCCGATGCTACTGTAAATAATGGAACTTGTGAATATGCATCAGATAATTTTGATTGTGATGGTGACTGTAATACTGATATAGATTGCTTAGGAGTATGCGGTGGAGCTGCTGTAAATGATGAGTGCGGTGTATGTAATGGAGATGGTAGTAGCTGCAATGGCCAGGAAAGCAATACATCTATAATTACATATAATACAAATGTAGATATTTATGGGTTCCAATTTCGTGTTGATAATGTGGATTTAACTGGCGTTTATGGTGGAAATGCAGAAAATGCAGGGTTCACTGTTTCTTACAGTGCGGCATCAGGAATGGTTGTAGGATTTTCATTTTCTGGCTCAAATATTACTGCGGGAGAAGGAGTACTATTAAATCTTGATTATAATGGAGACCCTGATGATTTATGTATAAGTAATTTAATATTATCTGGTGAAGGTGGTAGCAGCCTAGATGCTGATATTATAAATTGTAATTCTATTAATTATCAAGAATGTATCGATGTAGATAATGATATGATTTGTGATGATAGTGATGATTGTATAGGTAGTTTAGATGAATGTGGAGTTTGTAATGGAGATGGGATTGCTGATGGCGAATGTGATTGTGAGGGTAATAGTTTAGATGAATGTGGTATATGTAGTGGTCCAGGGGCAATATACGAATGTGGATGCGTAGAAATAGAAGATGGTGAATGTGATTGTAGTGGAAATGTACTGGACTGTAACGGAGAATGTGGAGGCAATGCAATTATAGATGAATGTGGAGCTTGTAATGGAGATGGGATTGCCGATGGTGCTTGTGATTGTGAAGGTAATGTGCTGGATTGTTATGGTGTATGTGGTGGTGATTCAATTGCAGATGAATGCGGTGTATGTGAAGGTAACGGTGTAAGCTGTGGAGCAAATGGAACATTAACTTTATCATATCAGGAAATTAATGCAGGTTCTATTGAATTGAATTATGAATCTGACGTTGATATAGCGGGTTTCCAATTCAATATTTCCGGTGCATTATTATCTAGTGTTTATGGAGGATTAGCTCAATCAACAGGTTTTACAATAAATCATTCAGTAGATGCGGTGGTTGCATTCAGTTTAACTGGTCAAAATATACCTCAGGGCTCTGGGGTTTTACTTAATTTAGATTATAGCTCAATATCAAGTGAGCTTTGCATAACTGAACCTATTTTTGGTAATAGTGAAGGGGATCCTATATTAATTATTAATGAGAATTGTGCATATATTGATTTTACTGAAGTACTAGGATGCATGGATAGTGATGCATGTAACTATAATGAAGTAGCTAATACTAGTGATGATTCTTGTTATTATAGTGAGCTATTTTATGATTGTGATGGAAATTGTATAGCTGGTATCGATTGTGAAGGAGAATGTGGTGGCTCATTATTTATAGATGAGTGTGGGATTTGTGGTGGAGATGGCTATTCCTGCTTAAGTTGTGAAAATCTATCTGAATTTGACTGCTTCCAAAGCCCTTTTTGTGACTGGGAATATGAGTTGATACAATGTGCAGGTTTATCCGAGATAGAGTGTGAAGAGGCTAGTGGATGTAATTGGGATAATGGTGGCGGTAGTACTGGTGGAGGCGGAGGTGGTTATCCAAATAATCCTCCATCTTGCGAAGGTGGATGGGGAGAGCTAAATGAAAGTTGCATTGAGCTTTCTTGTAATTTCTTAGGACAAGAAGAGTGTTCACTAGATATGGATTGTGAATGGTATGATAATGAGGGCTATATAGATTGTGATGATCTTAATCAACAAGAGTGCAATAGTATCCATGGTTGTGATTGGAATGATGGAGGGGGCTCATCATCAGGTGGTGGAGGTGGCTATCCATCAGACCCCCCTACATGCGAGGGTGGTACAGTTTTAATTGATGAAAGTATTTGCATTCAAACAGGAGGGTGTTTAGAAGATGCTGAGAATTGTCCTGAATGGAATGATGATCCTGGTTCATATCAGTTTGTTGCAACAATGAATATTTTAGTTTTATTAGAAGGTTTTATAATATCAGAAACAGGAGACTTTTTAGCAGCTTTTGGTGAAGATGGAAATATTAGAGGGATAGGATATCCAGTAGTTCCTTCTTTTGGAGAATATGAGGGAGAATTTATCTATGAAATGCAAGTTAGAAGTAACAGTGAAGGTGATTTGTTAAGCTTTAAATATTATGATTTTTCCGAAGACCTTATTTATGAAGGCTTATCTGATTATACATTTATTAATAACGATATTTCAGGCGATTTGATGGATCCATATATTTTAGATATAGGTATTTATGGCTGTACAACTTCTATTGCAACAAATTATAATTCTGATGCAACTATAGATGATGGTAGCTGTGAATATCCTCCACTTGGAAATTTATCCTTGGAGAATTTTAATTATCAGAACAATACATTAGAAGTGCATTTAAATTGTGAATATCCTGTTTCAGATTTTGAATTTACTATAGAGGGTTTAAATATTTTAGGGTTTAGTAGTGGTGCGGCTTCAAGTGCGGGTTTTGAAATTAGTATTGACAATAATACGGTAATTGGATCTGCTACATCAGAGGACTATATTGCATCAGATGCCGGTCATCTATTAACAATAGATTTTGATTCATATTCAGATTCTATCTGCTTTGAAGAATCTCAAATTACTACGTATGTAGGAATTGTATATGAAGCTGTTTTAGGAGATTGTATTGTACCAGGCTGCCTTGATGAACAATCATGTTCATATAATGCAATTGCAACAGATAGTGATAACTCATGTTTATACTTAGATTGCGCAGGAGTATGTGGTGGTAGCGCAGAGAACTGTCCAAACTGGTCTGTTGATGCAGGTAGCTTTGAGTTTACATCAACGCTAACTGGTTTAGTATCTAATGAAGGAGTTCAGTTATCAGGTAGTGGTGATATTCTTG
>MDSW01169091.1_pt1 | contig 15537 bp, 10 predicted proteins | sample 811171 | NCBI WGS metagenome assembly MDSW01 (sample SAMN05326641, study PRJNA326480) | marine metagenome | isolation source: seawater | place: Atlantic Ocean: North West | collected 2012
CCCTCGCGAACCGGCGCCCCGGTTCGCGAGCCGTCGCGCGCGCGCGACCGCAATATCTCGCGCGCGATCTCGGACGCGCGTCTCGCGGGTGCGTGAAAAAAGCGACGGAACGCGCGCGCGCGACGCGCGATCGCGATTCGCGATTCGCGCGACGCGACGCGACACGCGATCGCGCGCGAATCGCCCGCGGCCATCGAGCGCTGACTCATTAACTGACGAATTCACGAAACGCAGACGCGCGACGCGGAACGCGGAACGCGCGACGCGATGGCCGACGTCGAGAGTGGAAAAACGAACGTCGTTCGCGTGCGCGACGATGAGGTCGCGCGCGCGGGACGAAGGACGGGCTGGGCGCTGGTCGCGCTGTCGGCGCTCATGGCGGCGTTTTGCCTGAGCCTGATGGCCGTCTTCGCGAAGGAGATGGCGGACGTCGCGGGAGATCACTGCGCCGAGTACGGGGTGTCGTTCAGTGGAGACGGGTCGACGTGTCAGTACGTGAAGGAAAACTGGTGCGCGGCGATTAATACCGCGGGCGGCTCGGTGAGCGTCGGGTGCTCGTCGGGGGCGACGTTCGCGGACCCGGAAACGTACACGCAAAATACGTGTCCGCAAGGATGCTCTGGGGCGTGCGATGGAAGCGCTAGCGATACGAACGCTGCGGTCGCGTCGTGGAAGTCTCAGATCAAGCGGCTGCAGCAGTGCTACGCCAACTCTCCGAAGTCTCGTCAGTGCTTGCCGACCGTGGATACCGACGGCAGTTTGGCCAACTACCGAGGTTTCAAGGCGGCGCATCCATCGCTCGGATTGGGCGGAAGTACGGCTTTCATCGCGCGAGACGCGTTTTTGGACGCCTGCGATGCACAATTAGTGTACGCAAACCGTCGCCAAACCGGAGGATACGGTGTTTTGGCCATGATGTGCCTCGCGCTTCTCGTCTGGATTATCAGGTGCGCGCTCACTTTGCGAAAGCCGAATTACTCAAAGCGTCCTCGAGAGACGGAAATGAAGCCTCTCACGACGTTCAGCGAGAAGAAAAGCTTCAACAACCGTTATCACCCGGATTCAGTGTGGATATGGTACTCTTTCGTGACGGCCATGTTCGGTTTCGCCGTGCAATTATACTCCTTCTACACGCCGACGACGACGGACATTCGCATCCCAATCGCGCAAGGGGTGTGGATCACCTTGGAGATCGTCACCCGCGCTGTTTTGACGCTCTTGGACAAGTTCACCTTGGTCGAGGCGAGTGCTATCTTCTTTGACATCGGTTTCTCCACCGTGGGTTTCACCGCGCTTTTGGAACCCTTCTTCGAGCCAAAGATTACGGACACACTTCCCGAAGTCGACGAATCCATCACGGATTACGCTTTGGCCATTCGCGTCGTTTCTTTCATCTATCCGCTCTGCGCTTCGTCGTTGAAGGTGCGAGATCTTTACGTCGACAACTTCTGGCCCGCCCCCGCCACGGCCAAGGCGATGACAGAAAAGAAGCGATCGTTCAAGAGGACCATCATCAAGCTCGTCTTGCTCGGTTTGCAACTCGGCGCCGCCATGTCTGTGTACGGCATTATGGGCAACAAAGAGCTCTGCCATCAATTCCGCACGTGTGCTCGCGGTAGTTGTACCCCCAACGTACCCGTCGGTGCGCCTCTCGATGCGGAACTCTTCGGCGGAGGCTCTGGCGGTGATAATATGAAGTATGCCGCTCGCATGATCTCGGACGATGGCACGATGATCTGGCGTTGGGGAATCAACTCGAACACGCAAATGAAGATGACCAAGTCGGGCGGCAAGTTATACGCTGACCTTAAATTTGCTATCCCGAACGGCGCGACGGAGAACGGCGTCTCAATTCCAGGCAGTGGGACGACCTATACCGTCAGCGGACTCACAGCCCCGACTTCAGCGTGTGGTACTCGCTACGAAGTCCAGTGCCAAGAGGTGAACCCGCGTCACTCCTTCTCGTATATGACGGGCAAGTACGAATGGGTCAAGTACAACACATCGGCGTACAAGTTTGTCGCGAGACACGACTACGAACAGACGACTGGTTCTCCCTCTTGCTTCGGCGCCTCGACGCAGTGGTGGAAAGACAACGGCATGTTTGTCGGCGGTGCGGAAGCCGTCGTCGGAGGCACGGCGCAAAATCCAGATCTTGGATTCGTCTTCGAGGAGCAAAAGTGCTGGTACACAGCAGGAGGCACAACGACTTTTACCAAGTACTGCTTGGTTGCGCCCGCTTACCTCGGTGTCTTTAAACCGTTCGGTCGCGCATCCGTCGTTGGTTCGTGGACATGGTCGAACTCGGGCTCGTCGATGCCGACCACGTGGGGCACGTCTGCGCTCGACTTCAGGTTGGTCATGAACGAGAACCAAATCATCGCCGCCGGCGGCTCTAGCTCGGGCAGCGCTGGCGCTGGCGGTTGCCCGACGTCCTTCAGCGCGTCGGCGCCGTGTCCGTGCCCTCCGTCGGGCGTCACATGTACCGCTCCCGGCGCCGGCGCGTGCACCCAAAACCCCGGCTGCCTGAGCTTTTACACGGCGCCGACCGGCAAGTAACCGACGCCTCCGCCGCGTCGAATCTCCAAGAACTTCTCCAACTTTTCAAGCGTGTCGATCTCCCGCACCGCGGAGAAGAAAATCAAGTCAATAAAGTCAACAATGGCAACGATAAGGATTTCACCAGTCCGGCCACGATCAAGCAAGTAAAGTAACCCACTCCGCTCCGACGCGTTTGTCAATCCAACGCGCCGACGTATGTATACCAGCCGCCGCCACGCGCCTCGCACACACCGTCGCGCGCGATGTCCGCATCCTCCCGTAAGCGTAAACCCGACGCCGCGACGCTCCTAGAGACTCGCACGGACGCCGCCCGCATCGTCAGCGCGCTCCTCGCCGCCGCATCCCGACGCCAACGCGGCTCGAGCATCAAATCGCTCACGCTCGCCGCGAACGTTCAACACAAACGCGCGACGCACGCGGTGACGTGTGAGACGATAAAACGCGTTAAAATAATCAAACGTCTGTTTGCGGAATGTGCCGATGCGTCGGGCGCGCTCGAAGCGCTGGCGAGCGATGCGAGAACGGTGTCCAAAGGGAAAGACGGGGACGACGCGTGGAGAGCGCGAGGCGAGGCGTACGTGTACGCGTACGATTTGATGTTTGGTGATTCCAGGCAGTTGGATCGATGGCGAGGGAACGATGGGGGGTGTGATGTCGTGCGAGATAATGCGGTGGCGTTGAAAGAAGCGCTCGAACGCGCGATGGCGCGAGAAGGGGTGAAGACGGTGAAGGAATTCGAGGACAAGAGCGTCGCGAGCGCGGCGCGGTATTCGCGCACGGCGAGGGTGAATACGCTGAAAACGACGGTGGATGAAGCGATGGAGGCGTTTCGAGAGGATGGATACGAGTGCGCGGTGGATTCTTTGATCGATACGCTGTTGGTTTTTCCCGCGGGGACGGATTTGCACGCGCACAAACTCGTAAAGACGGGCGCGGTGGTTTTGCAAGGACGGGCGAGTTGCTTACCGGCCGTTGCGTTAGCGCCCGAACGCGGGTGGGCGTGCATTGACGGTTGTGCCGCGCCTGGGAATAAGACGACGCAGTTGGCGGCGTTGGTCGGGCGTGAGGGTGGAGTGTACGCATTCGACGCCGACGCGAGACGATTGAAGCGATTGAAGGAGAACGCGGCGACGACGGGGAGTCAAGGGATTATTCGAGCAAAGTGCCAAGACTTTCTTACGGTGGATCCAGGTAACACCGTGTACGCAAGCGTGCGAGCGCTGTTACTCGATCCATCGTGCTCGGGGTCGGGAACGGAGGTCAATCGCGGAGATATCATGCTCCGCGACGCCTTAGATGAAGACGACGTGGAAGAAATCGACGCCGAAGCCGACGCCGACGAAGAGCGCGTCGACAAGCTCGCTGCGTTTCAAAAGTCAGTATTAAAACACGCGTTCTGTTTCCCCGAAGTCGAGCGCGTGTCGTACAGCACATGCAGCGTGCACGAGAAGGAAAACGAAGAAGTTGTTCGCGACGTCATGGACGTTGCCGTGGAACACGGTTTTAAGCTTGCCCACGCGCTTCCAAAGTGGCATCGCAGAGGTATCGCCATCGACGGATTGTCCACTGAGGACGCGCGATGCCTCATTCGAGCCGATCCGATCGAAGACGACATGGAGGGGTTTTTTGTCGCCATCTTTGAGCGAGACGTCGAACGCACGCGAAGCAAGGGTATTGGGCTGCCCGCTTCGAATCCGAACGCCGCCGAATCGGCGCTTCAACACAAGAAGAAGCGACCCGTCCTGGACGCTTCGACGGCGCGGCCGGTGTACGCCGCCGCGAAGTCGTCCAAGAAAAAGTCAAAGAGCGGTGGCAAACCGACGCCACTGTTCAGATGATTTCGGCTCGGCCGGCGCGAGAAAACTAGTATTAGGAAAGGAATATCGTTAGCATTAGAATAGCTAGATGTAGTAGTAGCGCGGCGGAAGACGTCGTTTAGTCTTCTTCCCAGGTCAACGCCTCCTTGACGTACTTGACGCCGAGCCCGAGCGACGTCAACGCGATGGGCGCCGCGCCCGCTTGCCAAGGCATATCCGGCGCGTACGCCACCCCACGAGACATCAACGCCGCCGCGAGCGGAATCGAGCACACCGCGAGCAATTCGCCGTTCACAATCTTCGTGATTCGCGTCGCCAACTTTTCGCTCATCGGCTCCACTTCGCCCTTCGCCTTGGCCGCCGCGCGTCCGATAATTTTAATCGTCGGGAACAACGACGAGCTCCCCATCACGGTGAACAGCCACATCTTCACCCAGAAAATCGGTTCATGACTGTAGAACTCCCATCCTTTACCGTATTCCGTCGCTCGCAGGTACCCGGTGTACAGCACCAGCACTCCCGCGATGCCGTAGATGGAATCCGCGACGACGAGTCGCTGTTCCTCCGCTTCGCTCATCCCAGCCTTCACCGTCCACTTCTCCGTCGTCAGCGCCCCGACGACCAAGACGAGACCCAAGTAGTGTCCGTACGCCGCGAACGCGCTCGCCACCGGGTCCACCGCGGCGTGCGCCGCGCCGGCGGCGAGCGTCGTCGCGAGCGCCGGCGTCGCCACCGCGAGCATCTTTTTCGCATCCTCGGCGCGCGTTTCGAGCGACACCGCATCGCGATCGCCGCGCGCGGGCGCGCGCGCGCGCGCGGCGACGCATCGTCGCGTCGTCGCGCGGGCGAACGACGCGCGGGGCGTCGTCTTGAGCGCGTTCGTGGATAACGAAAGCATGGCGACGCGCGAGAGAATGACGTCGGCACGGAGTGGATAAAGCGTCCCGCGCCTCTCCGCGACGCGCGACGCGCGCGACGACGGCGCGGACGACGGCGTCGCGCGGCGTCGCATTCGAGCGCGCGCGCGCGCGCGCGCCCGCGCGCGCGAGCGGGCGTCGACGCGGAACGCGCGCGCGTCGAGCGCGCGCGATGGGAGAGCGGTACGACGCGGCGAGCGCGCGCGAGATGTACGCGGACGGATGCGCGTCGAGCGAGGCGCGCGCGTGCGTCGTCGTCGTGCCCGGTCTCGGCGACGGGCCGGCGTCGCTGTCGTACGTCGCGCGAGGGTCGGCGTTGGAGGCGCGGTGCGCGTCGACGGCGCGCGCGCTGATTCGGTTCGAGCTGTCGACCTCGTACGAGGGCTACGGGACGCGACAGCTGCGCGACGACGCGCGCGATATCGACGCGGTGATTCGGGCGCTGCGCGTCAAGTTTCCGCTCGCGACGTCGTTCGCGTTGGTCGGGCACTCCACGGGGTGTCAATCGATATGTCACTACCTGGCGAGCGGTTACGATTCGGCGTCGGCGGTGGATCGAATCGTGTTGCAGGCTGGCGTGAGCGATCGGGATTGGTACGACGCGGATTGCGGGCGCGAGGTGATGCGAGAGTGGGTGGCGCGCGCGCGGGAGATGGCGCCGGATGATTTGATGCCGGCGGACACGCCGGGAACGTACGGCGTCGCGACCAACGCGAGAAGGTTTCTCAGCCTCGCGAGCGCGGGAGGCGACGACGATTGGTTTTCACTCGACATCTTCGACGGCTCGTCGGGCGAAGGGGTGGAGTCGTCGAAAATCGTGCGCAAGTTGGGCGCTGGTGCGTGCGCTCGCGTCGACGTGCGTTTGGTCGTTTCGACGGCGGATGAGTACGTGCCGTACGATAGAGACGTCGTCGTCGCGCACAACGAACGCATCCGCGACGCTTTCGCGCGCGTGGCGAAGAGCGCGCGCACGCATTACATCGAGGCGAACCACGATTTGAGCGACATGGCCGAGAAAGACGCGCCCGGTTTCGTCGATTTCGTCTTGTCATAGAAAGAATAGCGGCTAGATTTTCTAGTGTACAATATGTTTCTGTGCGGTTCAATTTCTCTGTTCAGCGCCGTCTTGCTGGCGCTTTCTTTTTATCTTTCGCCTTGCCCAAGCCCAAGCCGAAGAGCGCTTCCGCCTCTTTCTCCTTCGCTTCTTCGCGTTCGCGCGCGCGGCGCTCATCCTCTGTTTCTTCTCGCTCGTAAACGCTCGCGGCGTACGCCTGCGGCGCACCCCGTTTCTTCGGCGACTTGATCTTCGCGTTCGCGTTCAATCCCACGACGAACTGCTTCCTAAACGATTTGAAATTCGTCTTAGATTCCGGCGACGACGCCTTCGTCTCCGCGACGGCGACGCGAGGCGCGAAACCAATCGTCGCCGTCTCCGCCTCCCCCAAAACCTCCACGCCCCTGCGTTTGCGACTTCGCATCATCTTCCCCCCATCATCCGTCACCAACACCGGCGCGATCGCATCGTCATCCGGTTCCGTCGCGCTCCCTTCGTCCGGCTCCGTCGCGCTCGCGTCGTCCTCCTCGAACCGCGCTCGCACGTACGTCCCCCCCCTCCCCACCGCGATCTCCACCGCGCCGTCCTCTCGCGACATCACGCGGGTCCACTCGCTCGAGACCGCTCTCCCGCCCTCGCGCGCGCGCGTGCCGTGCGTCGAGCCCAGGTCTCGACACTCCAACGCCTGCCCGACTGTTCGAAATTCGCAGTGCCGCCTCGACGTCGTCGCGTCGCCCTCGCCCGTGCGAAGCGTCGCGCTCGCGTGCCGCCCGACGACGACGACGCCGTCCCGCGCGTTTTTCGCGCACGTCGCGCGCGACCGTCCGTCCGCCGTCTCGACGACGAACGGCATGGTCGATCGCTCGCGCTTCGATGTGACGCCGGGCGCTCGCGCGCCTTTTCTCCTCGCGCTCGAGCCCTTCGTCGCCGCGCGCGGGCGCGCGCGGCCGCCGACCGTCGCGCGTCGCTCACCGCTCATCGTGCACGATGTGCGCGCCCCCGCGCAGGGCGTCGAAGAGCTCGAGCGCGGCCCGAACCGCGTTCCCGGACGTTCTCGACGTGCTCGTCGCATCCATCTCGCCGCCCGCGCGCAGCGCGTCGACGCCGTCGGCGTCGATCGTCGCGCCGTCGGCGTCGAGGGAGGTGTTCACGAGGTCGGCGTAGGCCGCGGCGGCCTGCTCCTCGGCGGTGAGCTCGAGGCCGGCGCCGGGGGAGAAGCCCGCGCGCGCGGACGCGCGCGCGTTCGCGAGCGCGGACGTCAGCGGCGCGTCGGCGTCGGCGTCGGCGTCGGCGTCGGCGCGCGCGCGCGAGACGCGCGAGACGCGCGAGCGTCGACGCGGCGTCGGCGCGGCGACGGCCGAGGCGTCGACGCGCGACGCGCGCATCATTGGGAGTCGCGCGCCGATGAATGACGACGACGCGCGCGAGCGGCCGCCGCCGGGCGGCTCCGACGCGGACGACGACGACGACGAGCGCGATGCGGCGCGACGCGCGGCGCGCGCCGAGGCGGCGCGCGCGAGCGGCGTCGCGCGAGCGCTGCGACGGCGACGGAAGACGGTGGGCGGCGGGACGTCGAGCGTCGGGCGACGGAAATCGTCGTTCGACGACGCGCGCGACGCGCGGGGACGGACGAACGGGAGCGCGCGGGCGCGGGCGACGCGCTCGTTCGAGAGCGACGCCGAGGACGAGGGCGCGCGATGGGGAGACGGGGACGGGGACGCGTCGAGAAAGTACGCGTTGGAGACGCGGTTGCGAAAGATGCGCGCGCTGCCGAAAGGATCGAGGTACGCGAAGCAGCAGTGCGAGTTGATCGAGAAGGCGTTGGATATTTTAGCGAGAGGAAAGCGGCGGGGGGCGCGAAGCGCGGAGGAAGAGGACGAACTCGCGGGGTTGTTAAAAGCCGTGAAGCTTTGACGGAACTTTGACGGAGGGGGCGCCCGGGCGCGCATAGCGATCATAGAAGCGGTAGGACAGTACGAATATCTTTGTAGTATGTATCGGGCACGCCGAACGCCGAAGGCGGCGCCTGTTTGCTTTGCAAAATTCACTAATATTACACTTTTCGTCGGTCGCCGAACTTGAACTTTACGTTTGGTAAATTCGACTCGCGTCGCTCAAGATGCGCTTCTTGCGGATGCGGAACGCGATGGCTGTGGCCATGTTCCCACTCGCCGATTTCAATTGTTCGGCGTCTTCTTCGAGGGTGGTGGGGTATTCCGCTAATCGCGCCGAGACGGCGGCTTGGATGGCGTCCGCGGCGCGCTTTTCGGGCGCGCCCCCTCCGAGTTTAAACCCGTCTACCCCGTTTGCCTTGGCGAATTCTTCCGGAGTCGCGAGAACGGCTCTGAGCGCCCACAGAAGCTTGTCTTCGGCGGTTCCGTCCGAGATGAAATTCGCATTCCAGAGCGCTTCGTCGAGTTCGGGATGCGTGCGCTTGAGTGTGGCAAGACGCTTCGAGTCGGCACCGAGCGCACGCTTCATCGGCTCGTGATTGGCCTGCAAAAATGGTAGAAATCCCTCAAACCGATAGACGTCCGCGACGTTGTCGGAATCGACGAATCCGTAGCGTGTGATCAACTCGTCGTTGTTCAACACGCCGTACGATATGAACACTTCTTCGCCAGTCTTATATTCTCTCGGCGAACGTAACACGAACGCACCGCCGCTAAACTCAAACTCCGTCTTGAGCATCGTTTTATGATTCAACGCGTCGATGAGCGGCATGAGCACGTATGCTGTCTTGCTATCGCGATCGCTGTTGCTCGTCGAATCAAAAACCGTCAACGCCAAGACGGCGAACACGGCCAACCATCGACCCTCCGCCGACGGTGCCGTCATGAAAGTCGCGAAGCACATCCCCACCGCGAGTGAGCGCGGTAGTAATTTCGCGCGCAGCTTCGCGTCATCCACCAGTCGTCCACTAAATACGCGCGAGCGCACGTTATCAAGCGCCCAAACGATGCGCTCATCCGACAAGGACGCCAAAGCCCCGCCTTTGGCCGCGTGTTTCCTCACCAGTCTAATCGCCTCCGCGTTCTCATCGCGCTGTTCCCGCGCAATCTTCTCCCCAATCGGGTACTGCAACGCTCGCACTTCGTCCTCGGAGTACGACCCGATCAAATTGAACGTCTCCGGAAGTTGCTTCAAGTACGCCGCGAACGCGCTCTCCGCCCCCAACGCGTATTCACGTAACAACACCAGCGCCACTCGAAGCGCCCATTTCTCCTCCCCGGCTGCGTTCCAAAGTTCGTCGCTCATGAAGTCTTCGTGCGGATTCTCTTGTCCTTCGAGCACGACGAGCGCGGCGCCGCGCGGGAGCGTCACCAGCGCCTCGTCCACTTTGATGTTCTTCTTCGCCACCACCCCGCGCGTGGTTTCAGCCGCGTCCGCGGCGCCGCCGACGTATGAAATCTCTAGCGAATCACCCTTGACGTCTCTGGCGGCGAGCCATTCGGCGTAGACCTCGGCGTCGGCGCGAGAGGCGGCGGCGGCGACTCTTCGGGGCTGAGGTTGGGCGAGGACGGCGCGGCGGATGGTGACGCGCGCGCGCGCGGAAGCGGTCGACGGCGCGCAGACAGTCGTTCGCGTGACAACCGCACGCATTCTGACAGTTTCTCGCGCGCGGTTCGGCGCTGGACGCGCTTCCGGTTGTGCGGACGGGGCTGCCGCGCGACCCGCGTCGTAGCCGACGCGAGCGTTTCGCTAACGCTGATGTTTTACACACAATTTTGCTACGATTCGCTTTGATGCGCACGATGAACTATTTCCATACTTTCACACTCATGTCTCGGCTGGCAGAGATGAGCATTTTGCCGGCAGCGCCTGATACCGCGGCGAGCGCGACGACGGCGTCGCGATGACAGTCGTGACGCTCGTGCGCGGCGCCCTGAGAGATGTTCTTGCGCGAACTTTCGGGGACTGGAGCGGGATACTCTTGCTGAATCACCACACCGCTCACAGACTTTTCGGCAAACTTTGGTCGAGGGCCGGAAATTTTGCCGGAGACGATACGCGATTTGTTTGCGTCGCCGGGGTGCCAGACGCGGATGCACGCGTCGGTGCTTCCAGAAATGATTGCTCCGTTAGGGAGCGCGAGCAACGTCCGCACGCCCGGTGGTCGCGAAGACATAGACATCAACTCATCTGCGCGCAAGTCTTCGTTGAAATTTCCGTACGCCTTGTTGACGAGCGTTGAAGAGTGAATGAGCGCGCTCTGCGATTGCGGCACCATCCGTAATCGGCCATTCGCCTCCATAGCGATGGGTTGCGCTCGTGCCTCTGCATCGAGTGCTGCGCCTTGTCCACGTAAAACGCGTAAGATGCGTCGACATCCACCATCAGCAATATCCCACAACGCGACCTCGTCGTGACCGGCACTACACCACACCAGCGGACGCGTCACGGCCCCTGGAGAACTGCGTGACGTCGGAGCGATCGCCATAGCTTCAATACCAGCTCCTCGCGACGGATGATTCCATTCTTGAACACAAGTTTGGAAGCGCATGTCGAGTAAATTGATCGAACCACTCGCAGTTCCGATGACGAGCCAAGATGCCGCGCCGCTAGTATCGAGCGCGAGCGACGAAGCCACGCCAATCTTTGGATTGAGCGGCATCCTAAAGGCGTCGCGCGGCGAACGATAATCCCAACCGTACACGGCGCCAGTCTGAGTGATGTAGCACGCCATATGCTCACTGAGTGATGCAACAGCGTTGACGGCACCTTCCTCTTTGTTCACGTGCCGAATCTCTGCCGCACCCGTGTACTTATCTGGTACTGGTCGTTCATGCGGAGATTTTCCCGCATCCTTCGTCGCGTACTCGACGCGCCACGCGTGCACGGTGCCATTGTCACTTCCACTGACGATGTGCGAATTTGAAGTGCTCGCGACGGATGTAATTCTACCTCCCTGGGACGCATAAGTCAAACGAGATTGAAAGGAAACATCCTTTTCAATTCTGCGTGTATCCCAAATCTTACAGCTTCCGTCCTCACTCCCCGTCACGAAGAAAACTTCCTCGCGGTCCACTGCGATTGACGTGACCGTTCCTCGATGTTCTAAAAGATGCGCGACAAGGATACCGCGTGGCGTCCATGAATCATCGCCTGCATTCGTTGATACGTTCGTTTCCATGTCAGGTGGACCATTCGGTTTGAATCTATTCGCTCCAATGTCAAAGCGACGGACAGCGGCGGACAACGTTTCCACTACTGATGAACTAGTGGTGTCCACGAGCAAGGCATCGTTTTCTGTATCTTCTCGAAGAAAGATCGCCTGTGCATCTTGAGGCAAGATGAGAGATCTCTTTGGTCCGAAAATCGTCGTCCAGGCATCGTTATTATTCACGTTCACAAATTCTTCCGCTTCGACATCCTCCACGATGCTTGGTGGTTCGCTCGACTTGAAGCGAGGCGAATTGTTACCTCCAGTACTCTCTACGCTCAAGCGCGTTTGGCGAGCATTCGCGAGCACTTTGATGTACGGTGACATCGCTTTAATGCTCGGAAATTCGGCCTCTGCGTTATACGCCGCGATTGCCGTCTCATCATTCACATTTTGAAAGCTTTGTCCGTCCAGCGGTCTGTCCATCCGCGCACTCACGGCGGCGTACACTGCCGCCGTGCGCATGCCCGTGGCCGTATTCACCGCAGATTCAAACGCACTTCGCGTCGGAGGAGGGTACAGACACATCGCCAGAACTTCAGGTTCGTTCAAAAATTCCGGAGTTAAGCTCAGAAGCTTGAATCGGCTCGGATCAGACTTGTCCAAAAAAGGCTTCACGATCGGTACCAAAAATGTAAAGGCATCCACGGGCCCCAAGCTCTTCGCCGCTGTAGAAAAAAACTCTTGCGCCGCGTTACGCACCACGGCTGAAGGATGGCACAACAAATGGCTCGCAGTCTTTGCGACATTTATGGTCGCTTGTTTACCAACTTGAATCATTTTACTTCGTTCGAGGTCGGAATCCATGGGCGACACGAGCGTCGACATGCACCGCAACGCATTAGCAATGACTGAGTCTTGTACGTCGATGAGGCAACGATCGATGCACGGTACCAAAACGAGCTCGCACGACGCTCGACCGATGAACTTTCCAACACCTGCAATGTACTTGAAGAACGCACATCGTAGCTGCGGAGACTGCGCGTTGAGGCACGTAATCATGAGTGGCATAAGAAAGTCTTTCGTGTCATCTCGTCCAAAGAAATGCGCCAAGTGCGTTGAATTTGCTAGCATCTCCTCCCAAGTCGCAGTATCGGCGTCACCAGTCTTACCACCCATCAAATTGTACAGAATATTCTGCACTGTTGTCCTAGCTACCGTTAATTCATCGTCGAAACTAATCGGATCACCTCCCTGCCCCGAATTCGCCGCTGCATACTGCAAAAACGCGAGACTCAAACGCGCGAGCTGCGCTAACACGCTCGCCAAAGTCACGCGAACCAAGCGCTCGGGGTCTCCAGCGGCGTTGCTCACCATTGGCCAGATATATTCTGGAAACACGCCAAAATCACTTTGCGGGATATCTTCCACGAAGCGTAAGATTTCAGCGATGGCGCGCAACGCCGCAGCTCGGACGGATGCCGCTCTATCTTGCAACATAGATGCGCAATATGGCAACATTTGCTGAAGAATGCAATGATCCGTCGCCATCGGACTTATCTTTTTTAGTAACTTTAACGCCAAAACTCGAGCGTTTATGTTCGTCGCGCCCCGCATGGAAGAGCAAATGTGGGTGGCGACAAGGCACATGCCCGGGCATTTGAGATGCGGTGCCGAATTCATCGCAAGCGCTAGGACATCCTCATTCGTCGTTGCGTGCGAAAACATGTCCCGAGCGCCTTCACATCGCAGAATGTGGACAAGAATATCATCCAGTTCTTGTTCGACCGCGGAAATTCTTGAATTGGCGTCAAGGTTTAAAAATTTTACGCTGAACGCGTGCAAACGCTTGAAGAAAGAAGGAAACAAGTTTGTATCTTCGTACTTTGCCAAATAATCCGCTGCGCTTGCTCGCTGACTCGGATCCAGTGCCACCATGGAAGCAATCATCCCACGCGCTAAATCGTCGCTTACGCCAGTCGAGATCGTCTCGAGCGGATCGTGCTCGCCGCGACGATACGCCAACGCATCCGACAAATCGAACAAAGCCTTCCCATCCATGTACAGCTCCGCGAGCGTACACCCGAGGGCGAAAATATCAGCACTTGGAAGTAACTTCGCCGGCCTTTCATCGAGCATGTTATCCGTGACGGATGTCTTTTCATTCGAAAATCGCTCGGGCGCGATGCAACACCTCCGTCGTCCGTCATTATCAAAAAAGTATGTAAACTCCGCAGGGTTATCCGCGGGAATCTCCCCTGGTTTATAAGACGCGTAATCACTCAAAAAGCACCAACCCCACGACGTGACCAAGACGTTTTCGCACTTGATATCCCCGTGTTCAACCCCTCTCGCGTGCGAGTCTCTCGCCGCGTGCAACAACTGATACGCAAACCACGCCCGTTCCCTATCGCTCAAAAACGGTCTCGCGCTCAGCCTGTCGTGCAACGACATGTGACAAAACTGTCGCATCAAGTACACCGCGCGTTCCGTCTCCAGCACCTTGGTGAACGGCCAGCAATGCGGGTACTCGGGCGCCGGCGTCGTCAGCGCCTCGCGAATCTCGTGCACCGCCCTCTCGTGCGCCCGCAAGTCCGGGAACGCGCCCGGCCGTTTCAGATATATCTTCACCAGCGCTATGCCATCGTCCCGCGTGCGCGCGCGCGCCGACGCGCTCGTCGGCGGCGCGCGTTTCGTGTCGTCGACGCGACAGATTATCGATTTCAAAAACCGACCCGTCGTGCCGATGAGTTGATCTTTGTAGACTAAACTCGGCACGTCCACCGCGAGGATATCGCTCATCTGCACCTTGGGAGGGGCGCTGTGTTGGTTACCCATCGCTCACGACGTCAGCGCGCGCGGCGGGGCATGTGAACGCGCGAAGTTGTGACGTTCGCGTCGCGGCGGCGCGCGGAGACAGTTACGCGCTACGACGAGAATCGATTACACATCAATGTTGAGCGAAATATCTAACGCGGTGACGCTGTGCGTGAGCGCACCGCTGGATATGTACGTCACGCCTGTTTGGCCGATGGCGTGGACGGTGTCTAGGGTGACGTTACCCGACGCCTCGGTGTCGACTCTGCCGTCGATGAGACGCACGGCGGCGGTCATGTCCTCCACGGACATGTTGTCGAGCATTAAACGAGTGACGCTGCCCGTCGGGACGTTCGGGTCGTCCAGAAGCGCGATCACGGTCTTCACCTCGTCCATCGTCCGCGCTTCGACCTCAATCTTGACGTCTTTGAGATTATTTTCGAGTAAATACTTTTCGCACGCCTCGACGGCGGCGGCGATGCCGCCCGCGGCGGCGATGTGATTATCCTTAATCATCACCATATCGAACAACCCTATTCGGTGATTCTTCCCGCCACCGATCAACACCGCCCATTTATCGAGAACTCGCAGGCCCGGGACTGTTTTTCGCGTCTCTAACATGATCGCCGGAGCCGCCGCCGCCGCGTACGCCGCCGTCATCGTCGCGATCCCGCTCATCCTTTGCATAAAGTTCAACACCACTCTCTCCGCGCGCAGGATGCTCCTCGCGCTTCCCGTGACCCGCATGAACACCTCACCGCGTTCGATTCGTTCGCCATCGCGCTTCATCCACTCCACCTCTAACTCTGGGTCCACCGCCGCGAGCACGACGCTCCCCAGGTGCTCGCCCGCGAGCGTCCCGGTCGCCTTCGCCAGCAGCGTCGCCGTCGAGCGCGTGCTCGCGGGGATCGTGCTCAGCGAGCTCACGTCACCGACGTCACCGACGTCCTCTTCGAGCGCGGCGCGCACGACGGCGTCGATCGAATACGTCGGGTGCGGCGGCGGGGCAATCTTCGGCGCGCGCGCGGCTTCGTCGGCGCAGCGCATCGCGCGCGAGACGACGCGCGCGCGCGAACGATTCGACGCGCGCGCGCGCGCGCTGATTCGGGCTCCCGGACGCGAGGGCGACGACGACGCAGCGCGCATCGGAAGCGCGCGGCGACGAGTGGCGCGCTATCCGCGCGCGCGCGCGAGGACGAACGACTCTCGAAATCGTGTACATCGCGTTCGGTGATCATCACAAACATCGCGGGAGAAAAGAATCGA
>MDSW01154903.1_pt1 | contig 15532 bp, 21 predicted proteins | sample 811171 | NCBI WGS metagenome assembly MDSW01 (sample SAMN05326641, study PRJNA326480) | marine metagenome | isolation source: seawater | place: Atlantic Ocean: North West | collected 2012
ATAACATCTGTTGTCTGCTTTGCAAGCTTCCCAAAATATAAAGAATAATCTGTTTGCTTCTCTAAACTCTGGCTTCCCAACATCAATCTTGGTCCATTGCAAGTACATATAATGAGACCCAGTAATATAAGTAGGATTACCTTTGTTGTAAAACCAATAGCCTTCATCGCGTTTGGTGAATTCTCTATCAATATAAACATGCCATTTATTTTTAAAATCCGCTGGTAAATCTTTCCAATCAAATATAGTTTTTAATTTTGAAAGCTCTTTTGGATATTCTTGCACCGTCCATTTATTATTTTCTTTATTAATATTTTTTGGTGCTGGAGGCAATGCTATTTTTAAATTTTGTATGCTATACACCTCTCCTATTTGCCCAGTCTTACTAATTACAATTACGTCATTTTCTTTATTGTAACCGTATTTCCATTTTTTTGCTTTATTAAGCCGTTTAATTGTATTTATTTTTATAGGCTCTATAACGCTATATAATGACTGCTTATACATTATTTAGATCTTCTTTCTGCAAAACCTTTAAAAGTATCAACTTTGTTATCTAAGGGTTTATTTGCAAGCATAGCTTCTTCTGCTTCTATACGATTAAGTATTTCAAAAGCATCGAATATAGCTAACTTTTTTGTAGCCGCAGCATTTTTTAATCTATCTGCTGCAACATCTTCTTCTGAATCAACAATAGGTTCTTTTGCTACTTTAATTAATTCATCAACAGCTTTTTGTCCAGCTTGGATTATATTCTTTTTCGTTTCCTTGACGTTCATACTTTATAGATATTGAATTTGTTGGTACTCTATACATTCTTTCACCATCAATAATAAATTCATATTCACTGCTTGGTGTAAAACCAACTAAGTCTTCTTTATATATATCTTTAAGATTTTTATCAACGTGCTTTATAATACCTCTTAATGGTATTTCTTTTTCATTTAATAATATATTATTAGATATAATTGGTTTAACAAAACAATAACCTTCTGGAGCTATCCATTTATTATTTTGTTTATATAAAAATATTTGATCAGGCCTTACAAAATATTTATTTTCTTTATAATAAGCTCTACCGTTTTTTTCGACTCCTCTTATATCATACCATCTTCTAAAAACATTATGATGAACAATTACTTCATCACCTATTTTTATATTTGTTTTTTCAGCTTTTGGTAAACCTAATACAATTCCATTTCTACTAACATATCGATGATCAGATATTTCTGAATTTAATAATAATTCTGAATCACCAATTTGTTTTGTATTATTGTATCTTTTATTTTTAGGTTTAATTATAAAATCAAAAACGCTTTGCATTAATACTCTAAATTATATTCAACGGCTATAGCCATATTTTTATTAAAGTCTTTCCATGGTAAAACATTTCCGTTCTTTTTTATAAATATAGAAAACTTATTTTCGCTTTCAACTATATCGCATATAATATGATTTCCATAAACTTCTTGGCCTACAGAATAGTGCATTGCGTCGTTTTTGTAATCTCGACCTATACTAATTTTTCTTACGAGTGACATGCTATTCAACTATATTACTTTCTAATTTTCCAGTTTGTAAATTTACTTTTACGTCACCGTACTTTTCTTTTAGTTCATTTTGGAATACAGATAGATCATTTTGAATATTACTTAAAGCATGCAATATTCCGTGCTTTTGTATTTCTATTTGACCTAATTGAGTAGTTCCGTTGTTTATTTGATTAACAAAATTTTGTATTTGTTTTAATTCTTCTTTTGTTACTTTTTTTGCCATAATATTTAATTTAATTATTTTCTTTTTGGTGGTGAATCTAAAAACCAACCTTTATATTGTTCTCTTTTATTACATATATAATCTATATATTTATCAACTTTAAATTTCCAATCTTTATCTATTTCAGGATTTATAATACCTGATTTATAGTTAGAAAATGTTTTATTAACATATTCTTTAGCATTATGTTGATTAGATAATAAATGATTATTTATACAATAAAACGATCCTCTTTGTATATTGTTCCAAACATCTATAGGTTCTGTATTTTTATTCATAACAACGCTATATACAGCGCTTTCACTAATATGAGTAGTATACACACCTTTAGCTTTTTGTAAATAATAATACATATTTATATTTCTTGGTAAAATGTTTTCTTCACCAAAAAAATCTTTTAATTCACCTATAATCTGATGTGTAGTTATAGGATGAGGTTTAAAATACACATTATTACCGTGTTTAGCTCTTATATGTTTTAATTTATTTAAACATACATTTTCTCTAACTTTATTAGAACCCGGTAAAACTACTAAGTAATCTTTAGGTTCATATTTTTCAAAAGCTTTTTCATCTCTTTCACTATACTTATTAGCTGAGTTACTTACAATCCTATTTACAAGCCATGAAGAATAATCAACAATAGGTTCGCTGCTAGGTTTAGCCGCGTCTATCATTTGTTCATTTCTTATTTTATAGTTCAATGGTTGTAAATAAAAACAACCTGCATACTCTGTATATGCTAAAGTTTTAAAGTAAGGCATTTCTTCTGCCATTACATCATAGCTAGATTCTAAACCTCTTTCGCTAGCTTTTCTAATTACATAACCTTCAACCTGTTCTAAGTCATATAATTTTTTGTCTTTCTTTAAAGGACCTATTCTATTATCTAGTTCCTTTTTATTAAACATTTCCATAAAATTGAATTTAAATTTGTATAATATATTTATTACATGCTTTTATCTAATACTAACTTCTTGGGTGATTCACCCTAGTGCCTGGCTGATTAGCTTTTGTAGACGGAACATACCATGTGGTTATAGTATTAAACGTCGTAGTGAAGCTAGTAGTATAAGTTGTTACTGTATTATATGCTGTTGTAGTACTTTTACTTGTGCTAAAAGTAGTTACTGTACTTGTACTAGTATTATAATTTGTTGACGTTGCTTTAGATGTACTAAATGTAGTAACTGTTGACGTACTAGTATTAAATGTTGTCGTAGTTGTTGTACTCGTATTAAACGTAGTAACTGTACTTGTGCTGGTATTAAAAGCTGTTGTTATAGATGTTTCATAAACCGTAGTTGTACTTTTACTTGTATTATACGTTGTTGTTGTATTTCTATTTGTACTAAACTCCGTTGTTGTACTTCTTGTTGTGTTATAAGTTGTTGTTGTTGTTGTTGAAGTATTAAACGTTGTTGTTGTAGTCGTACTAGTGTTAAAAGTTGTAACTGTCGCAGTAGTTGTATTATACTCTGTGGTTGTATTTGTACTTGTATTAAATGTAGTAACAGTAGCTGTACTAGTGTTAAAAGTTGTTGTTGTACTTGTACTAGTATTAAATACAGTTGTTGTATTTGTACTTGTATTATAAACAGTACTTGTTGACCTTGTTGTTTCAAAAGTAGTTGTATATTCTGTATTTGTACTTCTTGTTGTAGCAAAAGTTGTTGTAGTACTTTTACTTGTAGTATAAGCGGTAGTTGTTGACTTTGTAGTTGCTGTTGTTGTATTATAAACAGTTATTGTATTAGTTGACGTATTAAAAGTCGTTGTAGTATTTGTACTAGTATTATATTGTGTTGTAGTACTTTTACTCGTTTCAAGAGTAGTCGTTGTACTTCTAGATGTAGATACAGATGTAGCGGTACTCGTATTATACGTAGTAGTAGTACTCGTATTAAACGTTGTAGTTGTTGCAGTAGTAGTATTAAAAGTTGTCGTTGTAGACTTAGATGTTATAGTACTTGTATTAAATGTTGTTGTATATACTGTTGTTGTACTTTTATCTGTTTCTTGCAATTGTGTACTTCTTGTTGTTGCAAAAGAAGTAGCTGTATTTTTAGTAGTTTCAAAAGTAGTTGTATATGCAGTTGTGGTAGATGTACTAGTATTATATGTTGTTGTTGTACTTCTGCTAGTGCTAAAACTAGTTGTAGTATTTTTACTTGTACTGAATGTAGTTGTGAAACTAGTTGTAGTGCTTCTGCTTGTACTAAATGTAGTATTAGTAGATCTAGTTGTTGAAATTGTTGTACTTCTATTGGTTGACGTAGCTGTACTTGTATTATACGTAGTAGTAGTAGAATAAACTGTTGTAGTACTTCTTGTTTCAAGTGTATTTTTAGATGTTGAAAACGTTGTATTAGTACTTCTAGTTGTTGAAAACGTAGTTGTATAAGCTGTTGTTGTTGATGTAGAAGTATTATATACTGTATTAGTTGTATATACAGTTGACGTGCTTCTTGATTCAGTTGTATTCCTACTAGTCGAAAATGTAGTTGTTGTACTTTTAGTAGTTACAGTTGATGTATTAAACGCTGTTGTTGTAGCGGTAGATGTATTATATACAGTATTAGTTGTATAAACTGTAGAGGTTGTTCTTGACTCAGTGGTATTTCTGCTCGTAGAAAATGTTGTAGTATATACTGTTGTTGTACTAGTATTATAAACAGTTGTCGTAGATTTTGATGTATTATAAGTCGTTGTTGTAGATTTTGATGTACTAAAAGTTGTTGTTGTACTTCTTGATGTAGAAAAAAACGACGTATATGTTGTTGCTGTACTAGTATTAAATGCAGTACTTGTGTTTTTAGACGTTGCTGTATTTCTACTTTCTTCAGATGTTCTTGAAGTAGCAAACGTAGTTGTAGTATTTCTAGAAGTACCTGTTGATCTACTTTCACCAGTACTTTTTGATGTATTATACGTGGTTGTAGTGTTGTAAGCTGTTGTAGTATTAAAAGAAGTGGTTGTATTTCTAGAAGTACCTGTTGATCTGCTTTCACCTGTAGATTTAGACGTGTTATATGTTGTGGTAGTATTATACGCTGTTGTAGTATTAAAACTTGTAGTGGTATTTCTACTTGTTCCGGTTGATCTACTTTCACCCGTACTCTTACTTGTATTATATGTAGTAGTAGTATTGTATGCCGTTGTTGTATTACGACTCTCACCAGTAGACTTAGAAGTATTATACGTAGTAGTAGTATTATACGCTGTCGTAGTGTTATAAGCTGTAATAGTATTATATACGGTTGTTGTGTTTGTACTTCTACTAGTATTTGGCATTTTAATTTAATGTTTCTCCTGATACAGGAATTATTATTTTACCTCCACTTTTTAAATTATTAGTATAATTATTTAATAATTTTGTTTTGTGGTCCTGTGTTACGTCTCTTTCCATAGCCCATAAATCACATATTATAATATCATATTTTTTTGATGTTGCATATGTCCATTCATCATGTTGTATAACAGTTATATTATTATCTATCCAAGTAACATAATCTATTATTTCTTGGTCGTTTTCTACCACATCTAAAGATGTTACAGATTTGTTTTTATAAATATAATCAGGTACATTACCTAAATATAAACCTAAGTATAGTACATCTCCCCATGTTACATCTGCATATTGTGCAGCAGTCACATCCCATCCACAGCAATCACCACCATCGCCAACAAAATTTTTTGCAGGAATTTCATGGTTATATCTTTGATGTAATACATCAGCTTTGTATTTAAATAAAGACATCACATACCACTCTGCATCATTATTTTGTTTATTCTTTTTTTCTACAACAAAATTTGTTCCGTTATGAGCTGCTATTAAGTTTTCATCAAAATAAGTTTCCATATTATATTTGTTTAAATTCTACATCAATTTCATCCATTTCGTTATAGTTAACAAATTTTAATCCTTTCCAATCTATAACAGCACCTGGTATATGTTCAACTTCATCTGCCATAACACCTTGCCATGTGCCTTCACCATATTTTTTATCTATAAATTTAAATGAATATATATTTAATCCATTTGGTGATACACCTATTAATTTAATATCTTCTTTTAATGACCTATCAGAAAAACCACCGCCACAAGAACTAAGTGACACTACAACACCCCCAGCACCAATTTCATATTTATGATCAGGTCCAAATCCACTAGCTGAAAGAGCGCCATAAAAACCAGATGATAATGGTAAGCTCGTATTATTTGTAGCATAAACATTTGAACTTACTTGTGGCAATCCACTAGATACATTTGTTCCATAATAAGTATTACCTAAAAATTCAAAACATACGAAACCAGAACTACTATTAGATGTAGAGCTAAATGCTGTTAACGAAGCGGCTGTGCTATAAACAGTTGTTGTAGCTGTACTCTTACTTGTTGATGTACTTCTGCTTTCAGCTGTACTTCTGCTCTCACCTGTACTTTTACTTGTATTATATGTTGTAGTTGTATTATAAGCCGTACTAGTACTTCTACTTTCACCAGTAGATTTAGAAGTATTGTATGTGGTTGTTGTATTATATGCTGTTGTTGTGTTAAACGCTGTAGAAGTGGTTTTGCTTGTTCCTGTACTTCTACTCTCCCCAGTTGATCTACTAGTATTATATGTTGTAGTTGTATTATAAGCAGTAGTTGTATTAAAAGCAGTTGATGTAGTTTTAGATGTTCCAGTGCTTCTACTTTCTCCAGTGCTTTTTGACGTATTATAAGTAGTTGTGGTGTTATAAGCAGTAGTTGTATTAAATGCAGTACTTGTTGATTTACTAGTATTATAAGTAGTTGTAGTATTATAAACAGTTACTGTATTAAATGTTGTAGTTGTATTTCTACTTGTGCCAAAAGTGGTTGTTCTAGTTGTAACAATACTAGTTGTATACGTCGTAGTTGTAGCAGTTGACGTATTATATGTTGTTGTTGTACTTTTTGACGTATTATACGTTGTAGTTGTGCTTTTTGATGTACTAAAAGTTGTTGTTTTACTAGTTATAGTCGATGTATTAAAGGTTGTACTAGTTGTATACGTTGTTGTTGTATTTCTGCTTTCAGTTGTATTTTTATTTGTACTAAACGTTGTAGTCGTACTTCTTGATGTACCGAATGTGGTAGTATAAGCAGTAGTTGTTGCAGTACTTGTATTAAACGTTGTACTCGTAGTATACGTGGTAGTTGTATTTCTAGATTCAGTTGTGTTCTTATTAGTACTAAATGTGGTTGTAGTGCTTTTACTAGTTACAGTACTTGTATTGAATGTTGTAGTCGTTGCGGTCGTAGTATTGAAAGTTGTTGAAGTAGTATATTCTGTAGTTGTACTTCTACTCTCTATAGTTGCAGTACTTGTATTAAATGTTGTTGTTGTATTAAATACAGTATTAGTACTTGTGTTAAAAGTCGTAGTTGTAGCGGTGGTGGTATTAAAAGTCGTAGTTGTAGACTTACTAGTAACAGTAGACGTATTGAATGTAGTCGTAGTTGCTGTAGACGTATTAAATGTAGTTGTAGTAGACTTATTAGTACTAAACTGAGTTGTAGTACTTTTTGAAGTTACAGTAGATGTATTATACGTTGTTGTAGTATTTGTGCTGGTATTAAAGGTTGTTGTAGTACTTGTATTAAAAGTAGTAGTTGTACTTTTGTTTGTGCTTCTACTAGTTGAAAAAGTTGTAGTATAAGCGGTTGTAGTACTTTTGCTTGTTGAAAACGTTGTGTTAGTTGATAATGTTGTAGCAAATGTTGTTGTTCTTGTGGTATTGAAAGCTGTAACAGTACTAGTATTAAAAGTTGTTGTAGTCGCTGTAGATGTATTAAACGTAGTGGTAGTTGATTTAGTTGTTTCATAAGCAGTACTAGTCAATCTACTTGTACTAATAGTAGTTGATGTACTTACACTTGTTGGAACAGTTGTACCAAAACTTGTAATAGTGTTTGTACTTGTGTTATACACAGTTGTTGTAGCTGTAGATGTATTGAATGTAGTCGTAGTACTTTTAATTGTTATTGTAGATGTATTAAAAGTAGTTGTAGTTGACGTTGAAGTATTATATACTGTACTAGTGGCTCTATTTGTAGAATATACAGTTGTAGTTGCTCTAGTTGTATTATATTCTGTAGTAGTGCTTCTTGTAGTTTCATAGGCAGTACTTGTTGATCTGGTAGTATTGTATGTTGTGGTAGTGCTTCGTGTTGTACTAAACGTAGTTGTAGTTGATCTAGTAGTAGCAAAAGTTGTTGTGGTACTAGTACTTGTATTAAAGGTGGTAGTTGTAACTGTACTGGTATTAAATATAGTATTTGTAGCAGTACTTGTATTAAACGTAGTTGTAGTTGACGTACTGGTGTTAAATACTGTACTTGTAGAAGTATTATATGTTGTAGTTGTATTTTTACTAGTACTAAATGTAGTAGTTGTACTTCTGGATGTATTATATTCTGTTACAGTGCTTGTGCTAGTATTAAATGTAGTTGTTGTATTAGTACTAGTATTAAATGTTGTAGTAGTATTGGTTGTTGTATTGTATGCAGTAGTAGTGCTCCTCGACTCTGCTGTAGTTTTTGTTGTACTTCTGCTAGTTGTTTTTGATGTAGCGGTATTCCAAAAATCTATTCTGTTCCAAAGCCATCTCATTTAGATAAAGTTTAAGGTTGAGGATAAGCTCCAAAGTTGCCTACATAGTTAACTAATATTACGTTTACACTTGCTACAAAATAATTTAAAACAGCAATTTTATCTGCTGTTGTATCAAAACTTATTGATCCACCACCGGGTGTATATATGTTGGAGGCAAAAGCTGACCAAGCTAAAGAACCAACACTTGATGGATTTGTTATTACAATTGTACCGGTTTTTCCAACAACATTCTCACTAAGATTTTCAAATGTTATTGAATTTGTAGCATTTTGAGCGGTTACAGTATAATTATTTGCGGTAGTACTCAAATCTACAGCATGAGAATTGCTAGAATGCGTTATAGTATTAAAACCTGTAGCACCTAGATTACCAAAACTAGCTATATCTGATAAAGTATAATTTCTGGTAACACCGGAAACATCCGTACCTAATAATTTATCATTAGCCGATAAAGAAATATCAGTTACTATATCTTTTATTCTAGGCATTGTAATTATTTTTTAAATATACTTGTAACCTTTTCTCCACTACGCCCACCGAAATAGGCTAGAATTACGGCCATCATAACTTTTTCAAAAGTATCATTCCAATTATCATGTATAACAAATGGCACAGTTTCAACACTATCCAATATGCCTGCAAATGAAAATACTACAATACACCATATTAAAACCATAGGGCGTACATTTTTTGAAAGCCACGAATCTGATTTGGAATCCGCCATCCACCTATTAGTGATAGCTTCCATTTCTTTATTCTGTTGCTCGTATATTAATTGTTGTAATTTTATTTTATCGTCAGAACTTGCGTCTGATTTACCGATAGCAGCTATAGCTTCTCCTGGTGACGTTACTCCTTTAAGTACATTTCCAAGTGTTGGATTTACTATTGAAGCAGCACCAAATAAAAGTTTACCTACAGTACTTTCTGCAAATTTCTTTTTTGGCTTAGACATAATTATCGCCGATTATTTTAATATATTTCCCTTTAGTTTTCCTCCTACTTTAGCAAGTTTCATTTTTGGCTTTTTAGGATTTTTACCACGAACACCATATTTATTTACTTCAATTCCTGTTTTCATATGTTCTTGAAAATCTGAGCTATATTTTGAAACCCCTTCTTTTCCAGTTCCACCAAAATACTTTTTCTTACCGGTTTGAGGATCAAAACCCATAAACCCGTCTTTTGGACTATAATATGCTCTTGGGTACCCACCTTTTTTTCTAAATCCTGATCCTCTTCCTTCAGGCTCAGAAAAATCAGCATACTTTGCAGCTTTTTGAAAAATGTCAGCAGCTACTCTAGGATTATTTGATCCTCCTGATTTTAAATAATCTTGGAAAACACCCTTTGGTAATCCTGATTGCATCATACTATATTGTCCTTTTCCAGTTCCACCTGCCACATTTACATATCCGCCTCTAGCTCCCGGTTTTCCTTCATAAATTTTATAAACTTCATTAGAAAAATCTTCTAATTGTTTAGATGTATAATGCCCTGCTTCGTGATTCATCATAGGTGATGCTGCCATATTTCCCGCGTCTTTCATATTAAACGCAGATGGTGAATTTACTTCTTTGCTACCCATTTTCATTGCGTAGCCGTTTCCATATTTTTTCATAGGTGAGTGTTCCATTTTTTTAGGGGAATGCCCCATTTTTTTAGGTGAGTGGCCCATTTTCATTGCAGCCGCTCTTTTTTTGCCTACGTTACTTTCGTAGTCTGATAATTTACCGTCTTTATTTAGATCGGCTTTTTTTGGGTCAAATTTTGCCATTTTTTTATTATTTATTTAAAAATTTTTTTCTTAATATTTCTTAGTTTTTCTCCAACTTTTGTTTGGGTGCCTTTTTTGTTTTTGAATTTTTTCTGGTTTGCAAGAGCTTTATCATATGCGTTTGGTATAATATTTCCGTCTTTATCTTTAGTAGTTGATGGAACATTAACTTTGCCTCTTTCAAATCTTTTAACTTCTCTGTCTGCTTTTCTTTCTTGTTGTCTATAATATCCTTCAGTTCCTTCTTTAGGTTTTAATAATTTTCTGAGTCCAGCCCCGAGAGACGCATAAGCTTCTTGATCTCCTCCAGTATTTTTTGAAACTAATTCAACAGAAGGTTGATAACCAGCTTTCATTTCATCAAACTGTTCATTCATATCATCTATTGTATTTTGTCCTAATGAATTCATAGTATCTATATTTTCAAAAAAATCACTACTAGGCTCTTCTCCTGTAATCATTTTAAAAGCTGATCCACTAAAATTTGAGGGTGTATTTTTTTGTTTACTACCCATTTGCATTTTCATGCCCGATTTATAATTAGCCATTATTTTTTATATTTATAAGGAAATAAAGCATTCATAGCTTTTTGTCTTCCTTCGCATCCACAAGGTATATTTAAACCTTTTGATACAGAGTCAACCATATGTTTTATTCCTGTTACTTTTGTAAATTTTGCGATATCATCGCCAAGTCCTCTTGATTTCATAATATTAACAATTCCATTTTCTTCTCGCTGCTCTACCTCTTTCAGATTTCCATCCTTTAGATCTAGCACAAAATGATTTTCTACGTTTAGCAGCTTTACTGCCTTTTTTTAATTTAGAAGGTGGTGTTGTAACTGCTGTTTTTAATTTACTGCCTGGATTATCTCTTCTATATTTAGCAACACCTTTAGCGGTCATACCTCCACCAGCTTTTTTACCAGTACCACCTTTTTTATTTACTTTTTTATAGTAACCTAAAGATTTTTTTCTTGATGGTGCGTTTTTACTTGCCATAATTAATATCCTGCTTTTCTTCTTTCTGCTGCAGTCATACTTATTCTAGGATTAACATATGATACAGCTTTAGTTTTTGGGTTATTTACTTTTACCGTTTGACCAGGCTTACCGATAATTGGTACATTTCTTCCTGGCACAGCCTCAACACGAGGTTTAAATTGTTTAATAGAGCTTTTTAAATTTCCAGAAATTACATTTTTTAAACGATTATCAACACTACGTTGTATATATTGTTTAGTTGTGCCGGTAAAAGGATTTTTACTAATTGGTGGTACTTTTTTAGCTTGTTTTACAAAACTTCCCATATTTTTTACCAAATTACCTTTACCAAATGGCAATGGAGCTAATAATGAAGCGCCAACTCCAATTTGTCTAATAAACGGATAAGGCGGTTGCGGATTAGCTTTTATATTTCTAATCAAACTAGTAAATTTACTAGGCGCTTTTTTAATTTGAGGATCGTGTCCTTTTTTATGTGGCATATTTCTTAGTTTTTTTATAAATAGAAGCTTCCCATGGTAAATTATGCGCTCCTTCTTTAATTGAATCTCTTGATATTTTCTTTATAGGTGAAAACGGTGTTTTTCTATAATATATACTATTATTGTCATATGTAGCTTCTCCGCTTCTAAATTGCTTAATGTGCTCCATTTCATGTTCTACAGCCGCTTTTTTATCTTTTTGAGATATATTTTTATTTATATGAATAGTTCTATCCATATTTGCTGCTCCCCACTGTCCTTTGGGCAATTCTTTCTCAAATACCGGTACATCATAAGTTGATAACTCAGAATTTATACCTAATAATTTGGGTATAGATGTTTTCATTTTGTAGCCCATTATCGATCTATATCTTTAATCATATCATCTATAGCTTTATTATAAACTTTATCAGTATATGATTTATTTTCATAAAATACACTACGCTCGCTTGTGGGTAAGTCTTCTTGACCGAGCATTATTCTGTATATACGAGATATAAGTTGACTACATTTAAATGAGGTTTTGTATATACTGTATTTTATGGTTGTTCTGTTTCGATGTCTCCACGTTTCGATCCAGCCTTCTTGCCGCAATCGCTCCCATCTGTTTTTGTCCCATGACATTGTGTAAGAGCCATCTATAAATTCATTACGCGTAAATCTTTCTTTGCAATCTAAATAGATTAAAAGTTCTAAATCCGCGTCTTTTAAATTGTAAGTCTTACAGGCCCACTTACGAATGAGCCTGTAATACTTTAACAATTTTAGTTCTCGCAAATTTTGCGCACTAATTCTCATCTACTATGTATCTAGTGTAATTGCACATGATAAGATGTCAGCGTGTAAGAATACACTATTTACATCATCACAAACAACTATAGAAGCATCAGAGTAAGCGTCTGCACATGCGTTAGCAATTGCTTGCATAACTGCTTTTTCAGTATCAGCAGTTATCGTCAATGTAACTGTGTCTGCAGAAGCACCATCTGTACCACCACTACCGATAGAAGATTTGAATTTCATTAATAATGTAGCATTAGAAGCAATAGTAACACCAAGTAAGTTAGATACTGGGTACATTGCAGCGTCATCTGCTCCATCAATAAAAATCAAAAATTTTTCGTGTATTTTTGCCATTTTGATAGTTTTTAAGGGTTAAACAATAAATTCATCACGACTAAATTAAATTTCAATTGTTTACTCAACAATAACTATATCTGCTAATTTAATAACATAATATAGTTTGTTTTTCCACTCAATACCATGACCAGCGTGTCTGTCATAGTGAATTATATCGTTAGGCTTTATAGCTGTTGCTAAATCACCTGCTGATACAACTTTTCCTTTTAAATACCTTATATCTTTATTTTGATCTTCGGTAAGTTCTAAGCCACCAACTTTTTTTGGTGCTTCTTTTATTTTTTCAATAACGACGTAGTAATTAATTGCCTGCATTTATTCTTACATTACTAATTACACAATCGGCAGAAAATATTGTATTAACAACACTAACTGCATTTTTTAAAGCTGTTTTAGTTACTAGAACAGGATCTATAATACCTGCTTTAATCATATCAACTTCTTTATTATTTACAACATCAATACCAAATCCTCTTTTTTTAGATTCATAATGCTCTAATGCGGCATTATCTAATATAGTAGAATATGGTGCTTTTATTGCTTCTAATAATATTTGTTCATATTCATTTTCCGGTGCAATACTATATGAAGCATCTAATAAAGCAACACCACCACCAGCAACAATTCCTTCTTGTAATGCTGCTTTTGTAGCATATATTGCATCTTCAACTCTATCTTTCTTTTCTTTCATTTCAACTTGTGAGTCTGCACCTACTTTAATCATTGCTACTTTACCATTTAACATTGCTAGTCTTTGTCGCAGCTTTTTCTTAAAAAATGGATTTTTTTCCTTTTTTATTTTTTTCTCAATTGATTTAACCCTGTCTACAAAACTAGGATGAACTAAGTCTGGTGTTTGTAATACTGTATGTTTATGATCAGTAATAACTTTTATAGCTTCACCTAAAATGCTTGGTTCAATCAAATCTAAATCATCACCTAATTCTTCATTTATAACTTTAGCCCCGGTAAGTATCGCAAGGTCTTCAATCGTATCTTGTCTTGTTGGACCAAATCCAGGCGGATCTACAACATTTACTTTTATGTTACCTTTGACTTTATTTGCTAACAATGCGGCCATAGGTTGTTGTTCTACACCTGCGACGATCAAAAGACTCCTTTTCTTTTTAATAACAAACTCCAATACATTTTGTATTTTACGAATATTAGGTATTTGCGAAGATACTATCAGTACGTACGGATTATCTAGTACTGCTTTACCTTTATCCTTGTCTGTTATAAAATGTGGCGATTTGAGTCCGCAATCTATCCGTGTGCCCTCTACGACTTTAACGTATGTGTCATGGGTCTCAGACTCTTCCATTAGGACGACACCATCCTTACCTACTTTTGAGTAAGCTTGCGATATAACTTTTCCGAGATCTTTATCGTTGTTGCAACTAATTTCTGCCACGCTTTGTAACATATCGTCTTTAATTGCAATAGCTTTTTTATTAAGATATTCATTTACTTTTTTTAGTCCTGATGTTATACCTTCTTTTATAGGTCTTACAGTTTGTTCATATTTTTTTTCATTCGCTAAATGTAATAACGAATGTGCAAGTACGGTAGCTGTAGTAGTACCATCACCTGCTTCTTTTACTGTATTTCTAGCTGCTTCCTTAATTAAAGTTGCACCTATATTTTCAACCGGATCATATAAGACTACGCTTTCCGCAACGGTTACTCCGTCTTTTGTAATCACCGGTTTGCCTAATGCGTCTTCATATATTACGCATTTACCAGAGGCACCTAGCGTAGATTTAACAGCATTGGTTAGCTTATCTACGCCGTGCATAATTTTCTCTCTAGCATCTATCCCGAAAGATAGATCTTTAACTATCTCACTTGGTTGATTATATTCCATTAAATTAAATTTTTAAAGTGGTTATTATTCGAAAGTTTTGACTACTTTAGGTCCTTTAGCGAACTCTAATCTTTTGTTATAATGTTCAACACTTCCATCGATTGCAGCTTCTGCTGATTCGATTGTTTCCCGTCTGGTTACGTCATGCCAATCATCGGTAGGTTTGCCATTAGCATCTAAGCTCTTGCACTCCGTTTGATAAAAGCCATTTGGTAATTGTACAATTCTCCAGTTTTTTTTGTCTGCAAAGAATTCCCAGGTTTTTCGGGTTTCTTCGGATATTCCTTCACTACTATTATTCGCCCAGGAATAGGTTTTGTAATAAAATGTCATTTGGTTTTGGTTTTATAATTTATATAATTACGCGGTTTAATTATTTTCTAATGTTTGTACTCTTGCTTCTAATGCTACTATTTTTGCATTTAATTCTTGTATAGTTTTTACAAGTACTGCAAACTCCATACCTACCTTTAATGATTTACCGTCTGCAAGACCAGAAACTAATTCACCTTGCTCTTGTAACGGAACTCCATTTTCATCATGAGTTTTATATATTCTAGTATCACTAGTTTGAACCCAAGAAGGAAATACAGACTCAACGTCTTGTGCTATTAAACCTATTTGTTTTTTATTGTCACCTATAAAGTTAAAGTTTTTAACATTTAATGATAATATATCATTTAATTTAGGTGTTGCATCTACTATATTTTCTTTTACTCTTTCATCTGAACTAATTGTTCCATAACTACCGTTTATATTTTTTATATCACCATCATCTTCAAAGTCAATCATGTTTTGCATATAACCACCCGTGTTATATTGTCTAAACTTAACAGATA